>JACCDR010101002.1_pt1 | contig 17303 bp, 6 predicted proteins | sample 7446431 | NCBI WGS metagenome assembly JACCDR01 (sample SAMN15323443, study PRJNA562643) | freshwater metagenome | isolation source: river surface water | place: USA:Blue River Watershed | collected 2017-08-17
CCCCCTTCACTTGCGCCAAGGTGCGTGGCACGTTAAACCCCCTTCCAGCGGGTTTTACTCCGGCAATTCCACGGCTTTTGATTTGCATTTTAAAGGGGGTGGAATGGGATCGGTGCGGCGCAGGTTACATGTTGGACACGCAGCTGCTGACACCGGCACCGCTGACGCAGAACAAGCGAATCCGGTTGCAGGAATGCGCCATTCAAGAAATCGGGTTTATGGTGATGCCGGAGGAAGCGCTGGGCCGCGGGCCGCTCATTGACGATCTGTCCATGACCGGAGCTACGGGGCTGATGAGTCCGAAGCTGGGGGAGCTGGCGTTGGGCCGGGTGCCGTGTCAAACCTGCCCGCCGTCGTTGGGGGTACCGTGCCCGGGGCATGTGGGGTTCATGGTTATGCCCCGGCCACTGTTTTCCACGACAGCCATGCTGTCTGACGCCGTGAAGGCCGGATGCAGTTTGTGCACCCACTGCGGGTTTTTACCCACGCTGAGCCCCCTGGTTCAATTTTTGGTGCTGGGTGTGTTTGGGGTGGCCACCGGGGGGTTTGAGCCCCGGGGCCCGGACACCACCACCCACGCCGTTACCGTGAAAGCCACCGAGCTGCTGCAGGACGCGCTGGCGCGGGTTCGACACCAAGTGGCACCGAGCGTGTTTCTTACGGCAGTGGCGCTGCTTGAGTTTAAGGTGCCGTCCCACGCCCACGAACAAACCCAATCACAGCCTCGGGACGCGTCCCCGGCGCCGTCGGACTCAGGGTACAGCACCGCTTCTGACGCAGATGCCCCGGCGCCGGAATCTGCCGAGTCTTTGAGTTCAGACAGTGACCCCGAGCCAGCGGTTGTATTGCCGCAACCTGGTTCAGACACGGAGTCGTCGTCGTCGTCTTCTTCCTCGAGCGACGGCGAGTTTGAGCGGTTTCCGCCCCCACCCAGCACCCCTTACCCATCCAGCCACAAAAAAGCAAGACGTAATTTGTCGCCGTCGTCGTCTTCGTCGTCGTCGTCGTCGTCTTCTTCCAGTTCAAGTTCTTCAAGTCGAGACACGGGGCTAGGATCAATCGAAATTGGACGTGGGCGCGGACGTGGGCGTGGGCGTGGACGTGGACGCGGACGTGGACGTGGACGCGGACGCGGAACGCCACAGCGCAAACCCCGAAAAACGGGACCAAGCACTGCAACATTAGTTGCAGCTAAGGAGCTCATTGCGCCGTTGGTCGCCGGACTGAAACAGTTTATTGCGGTGGTGGCGCCACTGTGTTGTGACAGCGGGTTGGATACCCACGCCAAAGCCCGGGCCCACACCCTGGCTCAGGTGCAGGCCCTGGCCGCGTCACGCGCCCGGGGCAAGGGCGCGTGTTTGCTGTGTGGCACTCCGCTTCCGAGTTTCCACACCACGGGTCTGCACCACGGCAGCGAGGTGGTGCTAACTTGGAAACTGGACAACCAGCTGCTGCACCGACGACGCGAAGCCGAAGACCAGGACTTGGGAGGCGCGCTGCCGGCCGCGCTGCACGGCGTGCACAACAGGTGGGTGAAAGCCACCGCGAGTGCGGTGGCAAAGGGCCACTTGCAGCACTGGCATCTGGGGCTTACGCGGACCGGGACCTGCGTGCGGGCTGTGGTGTCACCGGAGGTGTTTTTGGACCTGGAGCCCAACCCGTCCCAGATTTTGCTGTACATGAACCGCTCCGAGTACACGCAATCCTGGGACAGAGTGCAGGTCCCGCCCCGGGCCAGTTGCGGAGAAGCGAGGGCGGCACTCCCCACACCATCGGTGTCCCCCGACCAGTTGTTTGCGTTTGAGGGCGCGGCCAGTGTCACCCTGGCGTCGCTGCAGCACACACTACTGGGGTTTTTTCCGGAAAACACGCCCACGTTGCTGCAGCGGGGGCTCACGTTTCGGGCGTGTGTTGTGACCCGGGTGCCGGTCATCCCCCATCGGGTGCGACCCACCACTGCGTTTGGCAGCGTGCGTCGCCCCGCGCCACTGACGTGCCAGTACCTGGCGTTGTTGGTGCTGGCGGGGCGGGTCCGGGACGGGTTTAACGCGCTGGCGTTGGCCGCGGCCGGGGACGTGTCCATTAACGTGCCCAGGGTCCGGGCGGAGGTAGCCACTGCACTGTACGGCGCCGACACTGTGGCGGCGTACACCCCGGCAGGGGGGGCTGGCACTGGCACCGGCACCGGCGCCAGCGCGGTTCGCAGTCGGCAGCCCAAGGGCACCACCGCCGGGGACATGCACATGGCCCTGCAGGCGGGCCTGGTTGCGGCCGTGCACAGCGTGGTGACCGGGCCCGGGGGCAGCTCCGGGGTGGCCATGTCTAAGGCTGCCGCGTCGGGGTTTTTGGGGGTTGCCGGCGCGCGGCCACCTCCCAGTGCCTCCAAAAAAACCAAGGCCGGGTCGGACTTGGGCACCCTGCAAAGTCTGTCGGGGCTGTGGAAAGGCAAAAACTGTCTGAGTCGGGACCTGGGCAACGACGTGTTTCCGGGGTCCATGCGCGCAGTGTGCTCCGCGGGCCTCATGCCGCGTGGCTTCCTGGGGGTGCCCGTTCAGGTGGCCACAAACCTCCTGGTTAAGGAAACCGTCACCAGCTTTAACTTGGGCGCGGTGCGGGCCGCGGTTGCGCGCGGCTTGCTTCCGCCCGAGGACCTGGTTACCAACTTGAGCGGGCCGTCGCTGTTTAACGTGCACGCGCTGCGACGGGTCGGCAGCACCAACTGGGTTGCGCTGCACCTGGAGCAATCAAACACGTGCCTGGACACCGCCACCACGGTGCGGCGTTTGAAGCGAGCCGCAGCCAAGGCCCGCAACTTGGATACGGTTCTGGTGTCCGCCGGGGTGGTGCCGGAGGTCGGGGACACCATGCTGCGCACCATCACCCACCGGGACGTGGTGTGGATGAACCGCCACCCCACGCTGCTGCCGCAGAGCATGCAGGCCACGCAGCTGCTGCTGCTGCCGCCGACGTGCACTTGCATTTTGGGCAACCCCGTGGGGGACAAGGGCTTAAACCGAGATCACGACGGCGACTGCATGTGCGGATACCCCATCAATAACGTGGCGGCCCAGGCGGAAACGGCTGCCCTGGCGGGTCCCGAGCGCCAGATGTACAACGAGGAAACCGCAAGCAACATGTTCGGCACCCAGCTGGGCTTTACAAACTCCCTGGTGGACATCGGCATCGGGGTACCCATCGGGCTCGAGGTGGTGTGGCCGGTGTGGGATGGGCAGTCCGCGCCCGTGCCCGTGCCCGCGCCCGAGCCTGCGCTTGGGTGCACCTCCGAGACCACGGAGCGGGTGTGGACCCGGGGGCGACACCGGGCCGCAACTGGTCCGCTGGGGGGCATGCCGCGATACCTGCACCCCGTGGACGTGGGCGCGGTTCTGGCGGTGATTCGGTCCTGGACCCGGCTGGAGGACCACCTGGGGGTAACTATTGGTCGACAGTCGACCCGGGACTACGCCCCCGGACAACTGCCAGCGCCGGACTGCACCATTACCCGGGCCGGTGTGTGGGCGCTAGACTACATTAAGGTGGTGAAAAGGGTGCGGGAAGCCGTGCTGGCCGTGTTTGGGCCCGTCCACGGCCAGGAGCACGCGCGCGCTGCGGCGGAGTGGGTGCCCACCCCACCGTGTGCATCCACCTGGGAGACCCACGGCAGGAAGTGGTGGCACGGCCCCGCGCGGGGTCACTCAACCCCCGCGGAATGGCTTTCGGCGTCAATGGCGCGCCAGGAACTGGACCAGGGGCCTTTGGGGGTCGGGCGCCGGTGGGCGCTGCTGGCCGACTGGCGTGCGTTGGGTGCTGCAGACGGGGTTCCACCCGCGCTGGGTGCCGCTGCACGGGCCATGGCTGCCGCGGGCTGCTGCGCACCCACAACAACCACAACGCCGCCTTGGTGGTGTCAACGCGGTCCGGGTACAACACGGGCTCGGGTGTTGTACCGTGGCACGTCCCTGTTAGCGTGGGTGTTGGGCAAGTCCGACACAGGCGCGCGTGCCCACACACACGTGCCGCGCGTCACGTTCCCCTCGGGGCCCCCCGCGGGACTGACGTCGCCGGGGACTTTGACCGGCCCGGGGGGTGTGGCCCTGGCGGCAGGCTCCTGGCTGAGTGGCAGCCCCGTGAAGTCCAGCTTCCAGGCGGACCCCGCGTCGGTGGTGCATGGCGTGGTGTCGGCCAGCGGTCCTGTGGCGGCACTGCCCCGCCTGGACAACCTCATGCGGCTGGGCACGGTGCCGCCCGTGGGGGACACCGTCAGCATTGGGGACTTTGGCGCGCTGGCGACCCTGGTGCTGGGCGCCGGCGGGCTGCCGGCTGTGGGGTTGCGCCACCCTCGGGCTGTCATGGCGGAGGTTGCTGCCGCCGCAGCCGCGGTGGGCACAGTGCCCACAGCCGAAGACTACACCACGGCGCTGCAACGGGCGTGGGCTGTGTCCCACAAACGCCTTATTGGGGTCATCACCGCGGCGTTAAACGGCGCGGCGGCTCGGGGTGCAGACCCCACGGCCGCGCCCACTGCGCTGTCCCCCTTCTGCAAACTGTGGCAGCGGGTGATTGCCAAAGGCAGCACCGAGGACGTGCTCACCATGTTGCTCATTGGGCAGTTGACCGCTCCCGTGCCCAACGACACCGACCTCAGCGCCAGCAACCGGCCGGACCAGTGCGCGGCGTTCCGGGGATCGGCTACCGACCCCGGGGCGGTGGGCTTCCTGACTGGCGGCTTCATGGACGCGGAGTACCGACAGGGGTACCCCGTCATGGCTCGCGTGGCCCAGGAGCTGCTGCAGCGCACCCAGGCCAGCGTACCGGACAGCGGCGCCACGCAGGCCACCACGGGGGCCGCGGCCGCGGCTCTGGTGGCGGTGCAAGGCCCTTGCAACAGCGTGCTGCTGGACTTTAACGGCCGGTTGCTGGACTTTACCGTGGGAGACACCGGCGGCAACGGCGCACTGATGTGCACTGTGCCCACCAGCTACACCCCGGACGGCGCACTGGAGGCGGTGGCGGCGGAGACGGGGCCCGCCGCGGATCTCGCGCGCGCGGGCGCGGCGGCGTGGCTGTTGCGGGCGTTTGGGCCCGGGGCACGCGGCGTGAAGGGCAGGGTGCCCCTGGTGGCGAACCCGTGGGCGGTGCTGGACCACGCGACGCAGTGCGTGTTCCGTGGCTGCGGCGTGGGGTGTGGGCACGCCCCCACGCCCTGTGGCGCGTGGGACCCGGACCGGGTGGCGGCCGAGGTGCTGGCTGCGGCCCGGGCGTTGAGCCCACCTCCGTTGCCGTTTGGGCACACCACCGCACACGACCCCGTCATCCTGGACGACGCCGAAGCCAGCGCGGCCCACGCGCTGCGGGACAGCGGCGTGGACGGAGCCATGGGGTGTTTCTTGCTGGCGTGTGTGACGCCCGCGGTGCTGGCCACGGGGTACGGGGTGCGGTGCGTCGCCCACGCCCAGGAGGTGCTGGGGGCGGTGGTGGCCCGGGTGCTGTGCGAAGCCAAGTTTGAACCCAACGACGCCGTGGGGGGACGGTGCGCACAGCGCATCAGCGCGTCCGCAACCCAGGGCCTGCTGAACGCGTTTAAGAACGTTGGTAAACAGGAGCAAACCATCCGCCGCAACGAGGTGGGCAGCATCCTTATGTCCAACCACGCACTATCGGAGTCCGGGCTGGTGGCAAAAGACGCGGTGTCCAACATGACGTTTCGTCTGCGGGCGGACGCGACGGGGGTTGGCCTGGCCCACTTGCAGTTGGCCATGGCGGAGCGCACCCTGCAGTGTTTTGTGACGCCGGGGGGCATTACCCTGGAGCGACTGCCACAGGGACACGGGCCGGACGGACCTCCACCTGTTCCGGCGTGGTTTGCCGCATGGGCCACCACAGGTGGGGGCGCGCGTGGGCGAGCTGCCGTGGCCGCAGCGTGGGCAGAGTTTTGGCCGGGGGTGGCACACGTGACCACCGGCTTGTGGGTCACCACCGACACCGCCACGTTGTTGGCGGCCAACTTTTGGGGGGTTGTGGTGTCTGGGGAAGCGGGGCAACCTGCGCCCACGCCCGTGCGGGACCCGGGTGAGCTGGGCCCGGCGTTTGCCGCGTTTGTGGCCGGGTTTCTGGGCACGGTGGTGACCGGACTGCAGGCTGGGCCCTGGGTGGGGACGCCGACCCGGGGTCCCGGCCTGCATCGCTACGCCGTGTTGTTGCCGTGGGTTGACACGGACGTGGGTGGGAAACCGGCCGCGCGCGGGGCGCGGGTACCCCTGCGCAAAATTGCGCACAACCCGTGGGCGGCGCTGCGGGGCCGAGTGGTCACAGGCGTGCCCCGAGTTCGGGAGGTGCGCATGGGGGGCACCCGGGACCCACTTGGCACCTTTGTCACCACCGGCGTGAACCTGCGCGGGGTGTGGAGCGGCACCGTGCCGCCCGACGCTGCGCGGGCGTATCTACACGCGGCAGCGTTCAGGGCTGCGCGGGCGGTGCTTGCGGCCGTGGACGTGCGCACCGTGGGCGCAAACTCCCTGGGGCAGGTGGCGGCAACGCTGGGCGTGGAGGCAGCTCGGGTGGAGGTGGTGCGGGCCACCATGGCCATCCTTGACGTCGGCACCGGCGCGGAGGCACCCAATGTGCTGGCTACAGCCATGACAGCGTTTGGGGACCTGCGACCCCTCACGGCCCTGCACGAGTGCAACGGCGTGATGCAGCGCGCGGCTCACCGCAGCGGCGACACTCACGTGTTGACGGCGGCAGTGAACGGTGCGGTGGACACACTGGACACCCCCACAACGGCCGCCATCCTGGGCAAGCCCGTGTCCATCGGCACCGGTGGCCGGAACGTGAGTTTGCTGCCGGACATGGCGGCGTTAAACGCCGTGGCGGCGACACGACGGGAGGGGCTACGCGCGGCGCCCGTGGCCATCACACCACTGCAGGTCACACCCAGTCCAGCCCACAACCCCTTTGGGGAGGCGACCGGGGAACAGGCTGGCGGGTTCAGTGTTGCGTTTTCGCCCCTGACCGCGGAGCTGCCGGGCGTAAACTCGCCGGCGTACAGCGGCGCAAGCCCCCGGGCGTACGCGCCGTTCACTCCCGCGTGGAACCCCGAGGGCGTGACCTCCCCCGTGTACACACCCACAAGTCCGGTGTGGGGCCCGGGCGCGGGCCCGTCCCCAGCGTTTGCGCCCACCAGCCCCGGGCTGACGTCCCCGAAGTTCAATGCCGCGTGGGCCAGTCCCGGGGTTGTTGCCTTGCAGGCCACCCGCGCTGCCGACGACGGGCTTGGAAACGCGTTTTTACAAGCAGCGCACTGTCGTGAAACCCCCCAATCCCCGGACGCGTGCCCGGATGTTTGAAAACCACACGTGCATTTTGTTTTGCTGCACACACAATATACAAATCACCGCAGGCGCAAGTCGCGTTTGGGGTCTACGTACACCGACACCGAGGGCCGACGCATGCAACGCTCCGTGCACGTTCCCAAGTGCGTTGCGCGAAGCAGCGGAACAAACAAATCCGGGTCTTCATTGCAAAGATCAATAATAAACTTTGCCGGAACCACGCAAAGCATATTGCCGTGGTTTGGAACACGTCGATCTCCGCGAACGCCTTTGATTTTGGGCAGGCCGTAAATTATACCAGCAGACTCGGGCACACCGGGAAGCACATGCACCGAATCCGCCACCTCAAAAGACTCTTCAGCGTGGTTTGGAACAGTGCCACACCCAGTAAGGAACATGGACGCTTTTCCAGACTTGTCTCCCTCCGAAAAAGCAAACAGACTGTCCATGAACGCAACCCCAAACACCGGCTGCGCAACAAAGAATGCTGTCAGTGCAAAAACACGAGGAGCAGTTTCAAAAAGTTCTCCGTTTTTGAATGACACTCTCAAAGAGTCGTCAATACCAGCTGCGCCGTCAACTTCTGCAAAAAGGGACCGTACAAGAGCAATGTCTTCTGAGCCCCATTTTGTGGCGAAGTCCAAACACGGCGACGCGCTCGCTTCTTTGCCGGCCTTAATTGCAACCAACGGCTGGTGCTGCTTGACGTGAACCAGCGAGCAATCACAGCCGCCAAAAGCCTTTTCTGGCTCTGGAATCGCGAGCATGACGGGGACGGTGGGCCCGCTCATCACTTTGGAACTGGATGACATCGCCATTGCACGCTTGCATTTCAACACACACCACACTCAACACATCATATACACAATGCAGTGATTTAAACCCCCTTCCCCGCCTCTCGGACCGTTGAACTAAACCACCTACGGTTAGGCTACTTCTTCTCCATCCGGGGTTTCATCTTCGCTGAGCTCTAATTTTGCAGCATTCAAATCACGTGTAATATTCACAATATGCCCAACATCGTTTAGCGACTTTTCCCAATGAGCAATACTGCTTTCCAACTCTTTCTTTGCTTGACCTTCAAGTGACTTACTCTTTTTCCGAAGTTCATTCAACACACCTTCAAGTTCTTTCTTGGCTGCATCAATGTGTGGTTTTAGGGCGGCATTTAACTCACTAATCTGGACTTTGTTTGAAAATTCGATGTTTACTTCTTTTCCATCCTTCTTAATATATTGTTTAACCAGTGTTCTGAACTTGGCAAACGTTTCTTTGTCGTCGAAGAAAGACGTTTCAGGGGTTGCTGTTTCATTCATCTTAAAAACCCCGGGAGTAGATGTTGTTGCAACAGCAACGGCACCACCACCCGAAGGAGCCCCAGCCCCACTCGGTTTTGCACCAGCGGGTGGAGGCACGGCGGCACTGCTTGACGGGGCCGCATTCCCACCCTGTCGGGAAGTGCCGGCTGGGCGAGATCCCGAAGAAGCACCAGCGGGTTGAAGCGGGGGCGGGGGCGGGGGCGGGATCGGGGTCGCCACCTTACTCCCTTTGGAAGTGCCGACTGGGGAAGGTCCCACAGAAGCACCAGCAATTTGAAGCGGGGTTGGGGTTGCCACCTGACCCCCTTTGAAAGTGCCGGGGCGCGGAAAAGCAGATTGATACGCGGCAGCAATATCCAACTGGGCCGACGCCCCACCCCCTCGGGAAGAACTGAGTGGGCGAGTTCCAGCACTAGCACCAGCACCAGCACCAGCACCACCAGCAGCAGCAGCGGATTGAAGCGCGGTGGCACTGCTCGACGGGGCTGCTACCCCTTCACTTTGGGGATCAGCAGACAGGTCTTCATCAGGAAGAGGTGTCACAAACCAAGGTTTGTCCGGCAAAGAAGGACGAAGAGGAAGATCTGAACCGGGTTTACCACGCCCAGTTAACGAAGGTACTTGGGCTAAAGATCTGCCTGCATCTAAACGCAGCGAACCCCTTTCATGGGGATTGACACCCCAATCGAAACCCGGTAGTGCGCCCAATGCATCTCCTCTTCGAAGACCATGAAAACTTAATTGCGAATCGTTCAACTGTTCCAGTAGTTTGGCTGTTTCTTCATCAATCTCCGCAAATTGTTCATCAGCCTGGGGCGAACTTGCGCGCACGTCGCCGTCCCCGGCTTTACGGAAACTCTTGCTTGGGTTTGCCGAAGGAGGACTTCGAAAGGGTTCTCGCGGCTCGATTTCAGAATCATCTGAGCTCACATTCGAGTCACTTTCAGACTCTTCAACGTGCCCCTTCTTCGAAGTTCTTTTCAAAGCACCGCCTTTTGATGCACTTTTAACAGGCCTTCGCAAAGCACTGCCATAACCAGAAGCACGTTCTGCAGCGCGTGCAGCTTTAGCAGCCTCAAACATTTTAGAAATGACAAGTTTGCACCTATCAAAGTTTTCTCCACATGCATCTATTGTGTCCTGTGCAACTTTGCCTGCTTGTTCCTCTGAAGCACCAAGACCCATGCAGTACTCCAGCAACAACGTTTTGGTGCTTGGAAGTGTGCTTAAAAACGCCCTTTTAAGTGTGTCACTTTCCTTTTCTTCCACCCAACGCGTGGAAATAAGTACTTGCATGGACACCAGTTTGCGCACCCGCTCCAGGCCAAAAGTGGTCCCCGGACCGGTAACCATGCCGGTAATGGCGTGCTTGTGACACCCCTGCGTAAACTTGCCGGTGGACTGCGCCACCGCCCCACAAACGATTTCAAACAGCAGCTTGCCGGCGGCCAAAGGCCCCTTGGTCCACATGGGCATCCACAACAACACGGTTCCGGACACGTCGTCCCCTAGAGTCAGCACGCCCTTAACAGCGTCTTGCACGGCTTCGCGATCCCTCTTGTCCGCCAAATCAAACTCGCGCAAGCCAATGCCCACTGCGGACCCCATTTGCGGAAACTCGGCCCACAAGTTCTCCACCTGCATTAAGTCTCGGTGCACAAACGTGGCGGAAGCCGCGTCGCGGTCTTTGTTCCGGTCTTCTTTGCCCGGGCCCGTGCCCATGCCCAACGTTTCAGACTGCATGTGGTAACCCAACACGCCACAGCCGCGCACTTTCTTCCAGTGTTTTAACCACTTTCCGGTTTTGGTTTTCAGATCAACCATTACGTGTTTTGAGCCAAACATTGCGGCAAGAATCTCGTCGTGTTCTTTTTTAAGATCAACACCCCTATGCCTGTTCGACATCTCTGTGTACTCGGCATACAACGTCATGGATGCATCGACTGCGTCTGTTCCAACTGCGTCCCTTAAGGTACCAAAAATTCTACCCAATAGAGCTTTGTGAGCTGCTTCCGCGCCTGCCAACTTTTCCAAAACGCTACTGTGAGCACGGTCCATTGCAGCCAAATCCGGCCCGGTACTTTCGTCGGTTTTAAGCACTTCTTTCAGTTTTTCGACTGTTTCAAAATTGGCACTCAGCACGTCCAGCAGCCTGCAAGGCTTACGTGTGTTTGCCTTTGGCAAACACAGAACCGGCACAATGTGGTTGCGAAACTTGGACGCGCTTTTGTACCACTTTCCATGCACGGGAAAAGTTACGGTACCGGGCGTCTCCCCTTCGTCCGCGCCCTCAAACGTTGGTACGTCCGCCATGTCTGCCATGCGTGGCGTTACCGCGCTGGCGGTGACCAACTCTCCGCCCCGCACGCGCTTCAGGGGCCGGCCGCTGTCTTCTCCGTCAGAGTCACACATCCCCAAAACAGAGCCCGCGACCCCAGCGCCACAGAACGGCGCAGCCTCAACCCAGTACTGTGCCATGGTGCGTGTTGCACCCACTCACGCCCACGGCGACAACCCTATACTGCGCACGTGTTTGCGCAGGCAATGTGGACCCCAACCCTGTGGCAAAACACCGGGCCCGCGACCTCGGGGGTGCTCACCGCCCTGGCGGCCGCCGCCGCAGCGGGGACCACCGCCGCGGCAGCCCTTCGGGCCCGCGCCTGCAGCCCCCTGTGGGTTCTGCCCGTGACCACGGCCGCCACCGACACGTGCCCCGTGGTGCCGCCGGCCTTGGCGTTGCCCGTGCACTTTGTGGCGACGGCGTCCGCCACCCGGGACGTGTGCGTGTGCGGCGTCGGCGGCACCGGGGGCCTGGGCACCTGCGACATGTGTTTGTGGATGGCGTGCGCCACGGCGGCGGCCCGCCAGGGCGTGTTTGCCGCGGTTGCCGCGGCAGCCGTGGGCACGGCACAGCCGGGACTGGGGTTGTTTCCCGCCACAAAGGTGTTTCCGCGACAGACCGGGCGCGACGCCGGGCCCGGGCCAGCGTCCGGCCTGCCGGGAGCCACCCCCACGGAGGCCGTGGTTGCAGCCACGGGGTTTTTTGGGGTCGTTGCCGCCGCGGTGGCCGGGTGTGTGCCCCCCGACACGGCCACAACCTTGTTGCAAACCGCCCAGCTCCAGGTGTCGGGTGCCTCTGGAAAACACACCGCACTGGAGACGGTAGCGGTGGTGCGGGAGTGCGTGGCAGTGGCCACGTTGGGGCTGTCTGCCGCGGGGCACCTGGCCACGGATTTGGTGCGGGACTTGGCAGTGGCACTGGTGGTGGGGGCCGCGCCCCTGGACGTGTTTGGGGCCGCGGTGGCCGGGGCGGACGCTGCCGTGTTTGAGTGCGGCACCGGGGGCCTGGCCACTGCTGCCGGCGTGTGGAACACGTACTTCCTGGCGCTGGGGCTGGCGTGGGACGCGTGGGGCGCTGCTCCTTTTTGTTCCCAGGACGGCGGCACGCTATTCACTCCCGTGGCGCGATACCTGTTGGTGGACCCAACCCCGGGCGCGTCCCTGGGAGGGGTGTACTTCCCCGCGGACGTCCTGTGTCGCGGCACCCGGGCCGTTACCACCCGGTGGTGCGGTTCGGCGCCTGCGCTGCCCGACACCACACCCCAGGGCGTGGCCTCTGCAGCGGGGCTGCTGGCGGCAGTGGTGGCGGGGGTCATGGCGGACCCGCCCGAGGGCGCCATTTCAGGACTGCATCACTATATGAATGTCGCCGCGCTGCAGAGCAGCGCTGATTGGGTTTTGGGAATCGAAACAGCGGTGCGTGCTGCCACCACGCTCGCGGACCCTCCTTTGGCAACCCCCAGTGCAGTGCCGGCGGACGTGTCTTGGCTGTCGCCCTTTTGACTTTTTCCCCTCCTTTGTGTGTGCAAATGTGCATGTTTGGGCAAACAGTCGATTTGGGTGCGTGTGCGCGCACACACAGTTAACTTGGCATGGACCCCGACGCGGAAATCCGCGCGGTGTTTGGTGAAACGGCCGGGGGGGGAAGCGCAGCCCCGCCCCGCAAACGCCAACGAGGAGGGGCGCCCCCGCCACAACTCGACCACTCGGAAGTGATTTGGGAGGCTGACACCGCGCCCGCGCCAAAGTTTTACGACCTGAACACAAAAGTGCCGGGGGAACAGGGCGCACCCGACCCCGCCGCCGCTAAACACCACACCTACGTGTGTCGCCTGTCTGGGTTGGCCACCTCCATGTACCTCAAGGCCGCACGGGTGCGACGCCGACGACTGCGTACCGACCTCGTGGCCGCGTTGGTGCAGCACGGCGCCAAAAGCCACGACCCGCCGCCGCGATTTGCGCCGGACACCCGGGGCTGCATGCCGCCGTGGCTGTCGCCCGACACCACAGTGCAGGCCCTGGAGGACTCCGACCCCGAGTTCGACCGCAACTTTGAGTACGCGCCCAGTGTGTTGGCGCAGTTTGCGTCCGGGGTCAAGGTGCTGCAAGAGGACGTGTACGGCGCCCACGGCCCACCGTGGACCCGGCGCACCGGCAACGACACCCTTGCCGCCGCCCTGGAGGCCCTCACCGAGGAAGACCTTGCAGCCGCGGACCTGGAGGCCTCCGGCACCCCGGTGTGGAAAACCGTGGCGGACGCGGTGGACAGCGCCGCGCAGGCGTTCCTGCGGCCCCGTAGCCACCCTCAGCCAAGCCCCATCACCGTGCAGGACGGGTGGGTGTTTGCCAGCGGGCCCGCGCCGGTGACAGACCCGGACCAGGAGTCGCCCAGCCTCACGCTGGCCGAGGCCGGCACCATGCGGTCCGCGCTGGAGGCCGCAGAAAAACCGTTCCTGGCCCGGTTCCGGGAAAAGAAACGGCTGCTGCAAACCACGGCCAAGGCGCTGTTGTGGGGCCCCACCACCTGTGTGCTGTGCGAGGCGGAGGTGCAGCACCTGCCCCCGCCCACCGGAACCCTGGCCCAGGAAATCACCTACGCTGGCAAGGTCCTGCAGCGCCTCCGGGAGCTGGAAACCACGCGCCTGAACCCCGACACCAAGTGGGCGGTGGCAGAGCGCGTGGCCACGGAGTTTAACGTGGGAGTTGTGCCTTACCTGACGCTGCAACCCACCAGCGTGTTTTCTCGGGTGGTGGCCCTGGGCGCCGGGCCCCTGACGGTGACCCTGCCCGATGTCGTGACCCACTTGCTGTACCACGGAGCCGCAGCATCGGTTGCCGCGGCGTCGCGGGACGCCATGGCGGCGTCGTTCATGCGCATTTTCACCGCGCTGGAAACTCGGGTGGTGGAAAACAACCTGCACCACCCGGAGGACCTTAAGACCATGGCGGTGGCGGCCCGCATGGTGGCGTCCCTGGTTGGCAGCGGCCCACCCCGGGAAGAGGAACGAGACGCACCCAAACCCCGCAAACCCCCACACCCCACCAAACGCGGCGCCGCGTAACTACACTGCACAAATATAGGCCTGTTTCACATGAACTTGAAGTTCCCCAAAGCACACATGTCGGTTCGCGTTCCGGTAGCCATTTTAGACGACAAAGATGAGTTTTGCTTAAAATATTTATCCGTGAAAATCGAGTGTCCGTCTGGTTCACTGGCACCCGTGAATGTTTCAAACGCCGCAATCCTTGCGCAGTTTCAAACGCAGTTTGGAGAAGACCACAATTCGCAGGGACACAACACCATTCGCGTGCTGCCAAATAACGAGGTGTGCATGCACAAGTTTAAGACCAAGTTAACGGGTTTGGACATTGAAACGCGTTCAACCCAAGAACCCGCAACACACGTGTTGATGCTCAAATCTGCGGCAAACAACAAACTGGCGTTTGTTGCGGTGCCTTCCACTGTTGACGCGGTGTACCCCGGCCGCGCGCTGTCCGTAACCCATTACGTTAGCGTGTACCAAGCCCTGCAACGACATCGATTAAACACCATTGTGTTGCTCAAAGCCCAAAAGAGGCTGGAATCGGGAAATTCACAAGACTCCGAAATTCGAATTTCGGGCATGCACGTTCCCGGGCATGCTCCGCCGTGCGCATTGGAGCAGTCTCAAATCATGGAAATCGCGCCGTGTGCGAGTCTACCCCTAACTGGACCTGGGCCTGATTTTGAAAAGTTTGCTGCAAACCTGCGACACTACAGCGACGCGTTTATCGGCGGCACGTTGTTTCGACAAACCACAGAGCTGGAACCCGGGGTGTTGGTGGCGTGTCGTGCGCTGCTTCGCCCAGAGCTGTGGGTTCGAGGCCTAAACATGACCTTCGCCTCGGGGTGCATGGTGGTGAAAGCCGCATCCAGTGTGGAGTTTTTGCAAACCTTTACGGAAACACTGGTGCGCATAGCCAACGACTTTGTGCTGGCGTCAAAGGTGGTGATAAACGTGCGTGGAGGGGAGCAGTTCCTTGCCTGCCACGGCACCATTACTTGGAGCACCATTACCATAACAGGGCAACCCCCTCGGTTTGAAATCACCATAGACAAAAAAGATCCCCAGCAAAAGACAGGACACCCAGACGCCGCCAAAGCCGTTGTGCAATCTTTCCCGTTTCTGGAACGAGCTTTCTGGGTGCTTGCACTCGCCGTGGCCCGAGTTGCACACAAACTTGCCGACACAGACCTCCTGGTTGTAACACCGGAAAAGCCGACCACCATCGACACACACGACCTCGAGTTGAAACACGTCGAGGAAGAAGAGGAAGAAGAGGGAGAAAAGGGAGAAGAGGAGGAAGAGAAGGAAGGGGCTGAAGAAAGAGAAGCGACTGTTAGAGTTCAACCACCGACTGGTTTTGTAAGCGCTGAAGCTGGTGCAGGGTCGAGTCCCGTGGGTGCGCCTCACAGTGATTCCAGAGATGTGTGGAATCACTTTTACAGTTTTGCCCACATCAAAAGCATCCAAGACCACGACCTTGTTCTTCCCGGTGCAGGGTTGCTGCAGTCTGTGGCACTGCTGTCAGGGCTTCCAAAACCCGCAATCCCCGAACTTAAAGACTGGACCTGGGTTATTGTTGCGCTGCACATTGACGAACATGGGGTGTCCTTGTCGTTTTTAAAAGACAGCAGCACCGCAATTAAAACCATTAAAGCCGCAGAAAAGGTGCGTGTGGATCCCAAGGTGGAGCTGGGACTGTCCAAGGCTATAACTTTTGCGGCGTTAGCAATTCTAACCAACGACAGAGGACTGTGTGGACCGTTCACTGCGGTCGGGTGGCGCCCTTCAATCTATTCCACATCTACCGTGCGCGCGCGCAACGCCTGGAAAGTTGAACCTTCGGGAGGAACCAACTACAATTTTGTTGGCGTCGAACAAACTACCGAAAAGCAGATTTTCGGACACAAAATTCTGTTTTCACACCAAGGAAGTACATTTACCACAACCACTACTCGGGAACCGATCGGCGAACAGACATTTTCAAGCAATCACTCGACAATAAAAATCTATTCTTTCGGTCCCGCAAGCGGTGATGAAATTGATTTCTCGATGAGGATTTTCGGAGCGGACAACTGGCTGTGCGCACCACCGCAACTTATTTTTTCTTCGAGTACAAACCTTGACTTGCAGCCGAAAATGACCGGACCATCCACAACCAAAAGTTTCAACCGCTTGAACCTAGAGGTTTACACAGTCGAAGGCGATGAAACCGCCACGGCGTCGCTGTAGCACAGCGTTTCTTACGCTTCCTCCCATTCTTCTTCTTCTTCTTCGGCCCCACCCAAAGTTTTGAGGTCCCGTCTCCCGTCTTCAAACACCAAAATACCTTTCCAGTGACCCACCGGCGGCACTGTCTTCGGTAAAACAACCAAAGAATCTCTGGTTGCCGCGGCAAGCAAAGGCCCCAGACCCGGCAGCGCACCAGCCTCCACGGAAGTCAGCGCGCGCCCGGTTCGTTCCAACAATTCAGACGCCGCCGGCAAATCCGCAACGCCGCCCGCACACTTTAACAGTCCGTGAGCGGCCGCAAGCGCCAACAACGGCTCCTTTTCAGCAGCAACTTTCGGGGAAAGACCGTAAAGCCCCGCGCAGGGACACGGGGCCCGCCCCTTCTGCAACAACTCCGACGTAAACCCCAGGGGCAACCCACCGCAGCCCACTATTCCCGCGACCACCATCCAAAGCTGGCGCGTGTAGTGCCCGTACACCCCTAGCTTTGGTTCACCAGAGGGAACGCGCGACGCTTGTTTTGTGGCGGAATACACACGTAGTGCTTCGCTAAAACTGTCAACGTGCATTTGGGTAGAACTGTCTGGGCAGCAGTCGCGCAACTCACCCAAAACAACAAAAGCCGGACCGGGGGTACTTCGGGTAGTACTGGGTAGGGAGTGGGTCTGGCTGGGCAGGAGTTGCGCAACCCCCCAAAACAGTAAAAACTGGACCGAATCTCTGGACCAAACATTTGGTCCAGTGGACCAAATAGAAAGGGATAACACTAAAACCCCGCCGCTCCACCATTCCAGCCGTGCGTTCCCGCCCCAATTGCGCCAATAAGTTCCTTTAATCACGCCAAAAGCCATCGCGTTGGTTGCGCGTGCATCGGTGCGTTACTCGCTGCAAAAGGTGCAAAACAAGTGGTGGGGTACTTTGGGTAGTACTGGGTAGGGAGTGGGTCTGGCTGGGCAGGAGTTGCGCAACCCCCCAAAACAGTAAAAACTGGACCGAATCTCTGGACCAAACATTTGGTCCAGTGGACCAAATAGAAA
>JACCDR011482197.1_pt1 | contig 17301 bp, 29 predicted proteins | sample 7446431 | NCBI WGS metagenome assembly JACCDR01 (sample SAMN15323443, study PRJNA562643) | freshwater metagenome | isolation source: river surface water | place: USA:Blue River Watershed | collected 2017-08-17
GAGCATTCCAGCCAGCGCCTGGCCAGCGAACCAATCACGCAGCGACATGCCCTTTTGGCCATAGAGCAGCTGGTCCTGAGCCACGGTTGCAGGCACAGGGAACGCCTGGCCACCATCATCCTTGCTGGCCATCAGAAATCCCCCTCAGCAACCTGCGCACAGGGGATGCCGGCCTCGCGCCAGGCCTTCACCACCCGGTTGCGATCATCAAAGGCCATGATGGGCACGTAGCCCTCAGCCTGCAGGCCACGCAGCATCGCCACCTTGAGCTTGTCATCATCCTGGCGGTCACCAGCCTGGCGCATCACCAGCCGGCCAGAGGGGGCGCCATGGTCGCTCAGCCACTGCACAGTCTCCTGCCTGACCACATCGCTGCGCCCTGACACATAGATGACATCGAGGCCGGCAGCGCGTAGGTGCTGCGCCAGAGCGATGATGTGAGGGATGGGTTTATCGCCAGGGCAGGCAGCAAAATAGCTGTCCCAATCCTTGGGCTCTTTCTGGATGTGGTGCAGGCGGTGCTCACCGTTGGCCAAGGTGCCGTCGATGTCGAAGATGTAGCAGTTCCCAACTTGGTCATTCATTGGCGGATGTCCTGATTTTTGGTTGCAGAAAACCCGGCAGCAGAGCAGTGCGCTACTCCGCTGCCGGGCCACTACCTAGGCCACGCAGTACCGGCGCCTAGGCAATTCCCATAGAGGCACGCCATAGGAACATGGCAACAGGCATCGCCACCAGGGCAAGCACGCTGGTGCGCACCTGGCCGTTGCGGTGGCTCATCTCGCTGGCCAGTCTGGCTGTCAGGTTGGCAGTCTCGGGGTCTGCCGCGTCTCGCATCTCATCGACAATGCGCGGCATGGCGTCATCATGCTGGTGGGCCTCACGCGGCAGCTCAGGAGGCAGTGGACGGGTGTGAGGGCCTGCCGGCATGAACCCAGCCGGCCAGGGGTTGCCGGGCGTCTGGTGCGGTATTTGGGGTTGCTGGGGCTTTGCCGACAGATGATCGGCCACCTTGCCGGCAAGCTGGTCTAGGATGCTGGCGTGCTCAATGCTGCGCCTGGTGGTTTCGCCGAAACGGTCTTTCATCTGCTTGGCGAACCACTCAAGCGCCTCATCGCCCTTGCTGCAGGCGGTATCAAACTCATCATCGACGTGCAGCGCAAAGCCACCGTTCTTGGCCTGCACCAGCTTGATGATGAGCTGCTTGCTCTCTTGTCTTTCGGTCATTGTGTGGCTTCCTCTGGTTGTGCCCCCTCAGGCCCCCAAAAGGCTAACCCGTCTTGAGAGGCCCCATGATGCTCATCAGTTCCTCAGCCTCTCTCAGGAAGGCTGTTTGCCGCGGTTGAAAGCGCTGCATGTCACCCATGTAGGACTCAGCCCATGGCGATGACGTGAGTGAGGCAGCGCGATGCTGCGCCACCAGCAGAGGGCCACCCATGCCGCTGTGGGGCATGACATCCAGAATGAAAACCATCTGCACGTCGCGCTTGGCCAGCCAGGCGTGCTCAAAGTTGCGACGAACAAATGAGCCATCGACCGGCTGCCAGCCAACCAGGGGAAACGTGTTGCACATTGCTCGCACGATGCCGTGAATGGACCAGCGCGGATGTTTCTCAGGCAGCTCTTTCAGCCAGCCTCGCATCTTGCCGATGTGCTGCAGGATTTCCTCAGGCACATGGCCCTCAGCTTCCAATGGTGATTTCATCTAGTCCTCTCTGGTTAGGGTAAATCCTTAGTCGGCAAAGCCTGGTGTCTGATTAGAGCCGCGAGCCTGTCCGCATCGCGCTCGCTGATCTGTGCGCCCTTGGCGATGGCGGCGCACGCATCGTTCACGCCATCTTTGATGGCTGCCACGAATCCATCGCTGATGTTCCCGATATCAACTTTCCTGTCATCAAGCGTGATCGTGATCACGTCCATTGCTTTCGCTTCCTCGTCTAGCCAGCGGATTATGGTTTTGCGTGCAGACTCTGCAGTGGCGTGTCCATACTCAGTCTTGATTCGGCGGGTTTGTTTGGTGCCGCCGCCTCTGACGAGTCGGGCATAGAAGTTGCCGCTATGGTCTTGGTAGACGCCATGGCCAAAGCGGCTGCGCCTTCTTGACCCGCCTTCCATCTTCGCCTCGCCGCTCGCCTGCGCCGTCTCGCCTTGCCGGCCTCGCCGGGCTTCCTCATACCGGCCCCCAATCATGGATGTTGGCCAACGCAAAGCCCTTTTCTATGCGTGGCGCCTTGTCGTCTAGATCGATGGCAAAGATCATCCATTGCGCCACCGGGTGCCATTCATTGGCGCAGAAAGCGATGCGCTGTGGCAGTATCGAGCGCACGCGGCGCTCACCTCGCCAGTTGGTGTAATCGATAAGGACGGCTTGCGGTTGGATTTGAGTGCTAATCATGCCGGCACCTCAGAACGGGATTTCATAGGTGAAACGCACGCCGCTCAGCAGTATCTCACCGCGTCGCTGCTTAACGTTAGGGTCAGGCACAGTCGCATCGCGCAGCGCAGCCTGCAGCCGGTCTATCTCTTGCGGGCCATCCAGCACCACGAACATGGCGCCTTTCTCTAGGCCGGCGAACATGAGCGCCTGGTTGAGAGTCTGAACCGCATCAGCCAGGCGCATCATGTGCCCGTGCGCGCTTTCATCGATCTTGGCTACTGGTGGTTTCCACCTATCGCCACCCTCATAGGTGTAGCCAGCAGCCTCAAGAGTGCGCACCGCTGCCACGCGCGCTTTGTCCACGTTCATGGCCCTAGACCCCATGTCTTGAGCGCGGCTGCCGTCTTGTGCGGTCTGGCACGCCTGCGCATCGCCTCGCGAAAAATCTGGTTGTCCGGTTCGCCATCTAGCTGGGCATCGCAGCCATGGCCGGCACCAATGAGCTGAGCTGCAGCCTTCTGCAGGTTCTCTTTGCCTCGGGCTGCTGCCTTGACCGGATAGAATGCCTCTGGTGTTTCCATTAGGCCGCAGCGGTTGCTCTCAAGCAGCATCGGGCAAGGCCCATCCCAAGCGCCAGAGCTTTGCGAATTGCTGAAATCATTCGGTCGCAGCAACAGCATGGCCAGTGGGCACAGCGCTTCCTTGCAGCACAGGCCGCAGTTATTGCAGGGTGAGCCATATGGTGGCTTGTCAGGCATCAGCCTTGGTCTTTCTGTGCTTGATGGCAAACCGCACGATGGCCTCAGTAAGGCACCATGCGGCCAAAGGATCATCGTCAGCGCGCTCGCGCGGCCTTCCGCGATTGATAGTATCTTTACCCATCGCAGCCCGAGCCAAGCGATTTGCTTCCGCCCACATATTGTATTCATCTCTACTCATCGATTGGCGGCGCGTCCTTAGACATGGTGCGCAGCTCTTCCTCTGACACACCTGGGATAATCTCTTGGCAGATGGTGCCGATGGCGTGGTCAATGATGCGCGTGGCTTCCTCAGGGTCAGGGCAGCTCTCAAAGCTGAAAGACCTGGCCACCCTGAACACAATCAGTTCGCGCTTAGTGTCGGCAATCACCACGGTATAGTCAGCGCGTCGGCGCATGCCGGCAGCAAGCGCCTCGATGACCGGGCGCATGATGTTAAACTTGTAGGCCTTGCGGCCACCCACAACCACCCATGGCGCTGACCACTCATCGAACCAACCAGCCTGGATGAGCAGATAGCTGCGCAGCGCCTTCCAATCGGCAAACTCAGGGCCACCCTGCTGATTGTTGAAAGCAGTTTGCACGATGGCGTGGAACCAGTTGTTTTGCTTCAGCGAGCGCGGCGCAGTCAGCTTGGCTCGAACACGGTCACCCTGCTTGAACCGCTGCATGATGTTGTGATGATCGATCTTGCTGGCAGAGTGAAACCTGCCGCCACCATCGTGGATGAGGAAGGCGTTGACCATCAGCCGCTAATCCTTTTTTCAACGCGAGCGGCCACCTCACTAACGAACGCCTCATGGTCGGCGCGCACGTCTTGAGGGTCTAGGTACAGATACACCATCAACTCAAGCCGCTGGATATGGTCTGTGAGCTGGTCTTGCAGGTTCTTGCGCGGCTTACGCTTTGTCATCGGTGCCCGTTTTTAACGTCACCACCTCAGCCTTGAAATCCGGGTGCTTGTTCTGCATATGCGCAGCCAGCTGCTTGAACGTGCGATGGCAGCACGGGCACACACCATGCTTGGCTCGCGTCTGCAGGCCAACAATGGTGCCCTTGGCGTTCTTAACCTGGGTCTTTGCGCTCTTCAGCTGCGCCTCTTTCTTGCGCAGATCATCGTCACGCTCGGCAAGCTGCTGGCGCAGCCTGTCACGCTCGCGCTTGGCCTTGGTCAGCTCTGTTTCAGTGAACGATTGAGGGTGCCCATTCGTGCAATGGAACGTGCCACCATGGGATAGCAGGCGGTCATAACGGCCGCGCTCGATGCCAAAGTAAGCGCCGCAGTTGCAGCACTGAACTTCAACCAGGCCAACAACAGTCATGATGCCTCACAGCTTGTAAGGTTCCCGCCAAACTTCCTCATCATATGGAAAGAGGCCGGCACGAACGAACCGCCAGCCCTTGGCCTTCAGCATCTGCCTGACACGCTTGGTTGGCGAAATGAACGTGGCCACCAGCCCGGCCTCTTTGATGCCGCCCATCAGGCGCTTGAGTGAGCCATGGCTGCCTCGCTTGGGGATGGGGGCGATGATGCGCACCTCTTTGCCGTTGTGCCCGTTGGCAATCGAGAGCACGGCGCTGTCATCCCAATCCTTGGTTGGGAACCACTCGCACTGGCCCGGCAGAATAATGAAATTGCCGTGATGCATTTCCAGCTCACGCAGGTGCTGCCACATGGGCTGGTCTGGCTGCAGGATGCCCTTGGCTAGGGCATCCGCAATCGCCTCTGCTCTAACCGCCATTGCGTTTCCAAACCTCTTTCTCGCGGCGTTCAATCTCGCGCATCGACTCGTGATAGGCCACCAGCGCCAGAAAGGCCTTGCGGTCATGATCCTCAAGCCGGTCTGCATCGTCATGAAATTCAACGTGCCCGGTTTCCTTGCTCATGTGTAGGATACCGCGGCGTAGCTTGGGCAGCTTGCGCTCTTCCATAATGGCCAGCTTGTAGGCCATCGTCTGCAGCCAGAAGTTCGAGTAAACGCTCTTGCTGGTCTTGTAGTCGATAACGAACAGCTCGCCATGATACTTGCCCCAAAAATCAGGGGTGCCGGCATAGTTGTGAGCGCGCGAATAGATCGGCCGTTCGAGCTGGAACCCATCAAACTTGCTCTTGGCGTGCCACTCTCGGAAGCTGGCAGCAACGCGCTGCACCACCTCATCATCCGGCAGCTGAGGCCTGGCGCCGCGCATGTAGGCCTTGGCATAGTCGTGAATCTCTGTGCCCACGTCGCCAGCCGCTTCCTTGGTGCGCGTGTGAGCGGTGCGTGCACTGTTGATGTGCTCAAGCGAAATGAGGACTCGAGTCGGATCATTGGCGACTGGAAGAGCGTTCTTGAGGATGTCATCGGCCGTCTGGTTCGCAGCCCACGGCACCAGGGCATCTTTGCCGGCACGATTGAGGATGCTGCTGACGCTCGGCACCCACGCACCATCATACTTGTAGCGGTGAGAGTTCGGATAGAACACCATGGGCTTGCCATAGATGCTCTGTGCAGGTGTCACCTCAGCCATGTGTCAGCTCTCCCGTCTTGCGATTCCCAAATCAGCTAACTGCTGCGCAAGTTCATCACCGTGCGCGTTTGCTATGATGATCTGTCGGCGCCCATGCTCCGGCTCTGGCGTGCCTCTTGTTGGCGGCCCGAGTATGAGCATGTGGTTGCAGCCGTCTGCCCATATGTCAGTGATGTGGCCGCATTCCTCGCACTGACCCTTGGTGTAGAACCGATTCGGCTCAGCCATGGTCTGCTTGATGCCGCAGCCGGCGCAGTTGAATTGCTGAAAGCAGCGCGCGTTGCCCTCTGCGCAGATTTCCTTGGCGCGCTGCACGACATCGGCAAATGGATGCAGGTTCATCATCTGCGTGCCTGCTGCCTTCCTTTGGGTGCTGGCTTGGCCGCAGCAGCTGCCGGTGCCTGAGCCTCAAGCGCGAGCTTGCAAGCGTCCTTTTCTTCAGCGAGCTGCTGATACCAGTGGCCAGGCATCGTCTTGCGATCTGGCGTGACGGTGGTTTTCCAGTAGGTGGCCAGCGCCTTCACATTTTTGCAGGCGCGCATGGCATCGACGTGGGCAGCAAACTTAGCATCACCACCGTTCTGGCGCGCTGCGTGAGCGCTAGGCTCTGGCTCTTGTTCCTCACCGGCAGTGATAGCAGCCCCATCCTCAAGCAGCCCATATAGGCCATCGAGCGCGGCCCTGGGTATTTGCCATTTCTCATCCAGCTCAACCCACTTGCTGGGCACGTTGTAGAGATAGCGGCCGACTCCCCACATCACCGCGGCGCGCTTGAAGGCATCGGACATCGCGCCTTTTTCGGTCTCCACATCGGTGCCGCCAGCGCCGTCCGAGCGCCACAGCCAATCACCGGCAATCATGATGCCCACTTCACAGCCAACGATGCTGGCCGATATGCCGATGTGTCGGCTCTGCCAGAACGCACCACAGACATCGTTGAGGCGGTCACGCACAATGCGCGCATCAATGTAGGCCAGCGCCATGCCCCATCGCTTATCCCCCTCTTTCCAATTGCGCTTGTTGGTGCTGCCGGTGCGCCACTTCACCACCTCAAGGGGGAATGGCTCTTCAAGCGCCTTCAGAATCTCAGCAGACAGCTCGATGGGGTCTTTGGCGACGGTCATTGCAGGCCTACTCCGGTTTACAGCTTTCAAATGCGACAGGTGATTCAGGTCGCGGATGTTCTTTCGCGAGAACCAGATATCATCGGTGAATGTCAGGTCAGCGCCGTCACCCATTTTTCAGTCTCGACGCCATCACCCTGGCAGCATGAGGCGAGACGCGGTTGATGGCCTTGGCCAGCTCTAAGAGCGTATCGCTCGCGCCATACTTGCGCGCGAAATCGTCAATGGTGTTCTGCAGCTGCTGCTCATCAAAGCCGCGCTCTGCTGCAGGCTCTTCCTTGAACACCTCTGACGGTGCCCATGATGAGCGCCTATCGGTCGCCATGCTCCACCTCTGCCGGTTTCTCTTGTGCCGGCAGAGTCGCATTGATGGGCTCGCATCCATACACCTGCCGGATAGCGTTAAGCGCGCCCATGAGTAGGCGATAGAGTCCCCGCAACTGAGGGTCTATCGCCTGGCGGTCCCGTTCGTCATAGATGGCGCTGATGGCAACGCCTACGTGCTCAACGGCCTTGGCCGCACCAAGCAGCATCCAGCCGGTTGAGGTGCGCCAGAGTTGAGCACGTGAGTTGGCGATGTCAGCCAGCAACCTTGCGTCCTCAAGGTCACCAGTGGCGACAACAGCGCGGCGCTCAATCGGGCGCATCTTGGCTGGGTCACCATCGTCAAAGTGCTTGGGTGGCGGTCTATCGTCTTGGCTCATCGGTCCTCACCTCACGTATCGTGCTGGCCGCGCGGTGGCGCCGCGTCCTTATCCTTGCTGCCGCGCGGTGGCCTTGAAGTTGTTTCGGCCTGTCGCTTAGCCAGCTTGGTTTCCATGTCAGCCTGGTACTCAGCGTTAGCCACCTTGGCCAGCAGCATGCGATTCATCTTGGCGCACGCTTCAGCCAGCTGGTTGAATTTCTGCGCATGCTCAGCGAGGCCATGCACAGGGGTCATCAGGTCGAAACCATCGGCAGCGTTGCCGATCTGGTGCGCCATGTACTGTGCGCCATCGGCGGCATGCTTCAATTCTTCCGGGGTGGTGAGCTTCCTGCGAGCCATTGGCGGTCCTCTTTGGTTGGCGCCCTGCCTGGCTGACGGCGCCGCGTGCGGGGGAGGGCACGGGGGGAGGCGCAAGCATCGAGCCAGGCAGGGTCTGCACCCCCAACACCACCCACGGGGTAAGGTGGCGTTTTCGGTGGGGCACCATCAAACACTATGACTTGCAAATTGGGCTGTCAATCGTGATGACTTGCAGCCTGTGGAATTTTTCAGCTATGTTTGCCGGCATGAGCAAAAGCATCAGAACCTTTCGCGACGTTATCGACCTGTGGCCCGAGGCTGAAAAGCCGAATGGCCGCGCCAGTAAGCCGATGGCCAGGCGCTACGGCAGCAGCATCCAGGCCTTTGCCGATGACATCGGCATCCCCTATGCGCGCGCGCAGTTGATGCACCACCGCAACAGCGTCAACGCGAAATACTGGCAAAAGATGATCGACAAGGCACGCGAGCGCGGCATCCGCGGTGTGACCCTCAAGCGCCTCTCTGAGCTGTATGAGGCAAGGCGTGAGCGCGCGGCATGAATGAACCCGTTAGCATCAAGCTGCCGTTTCCACCCAGCACGAACACCCTTTTCAAAAACCTGGTGATCAAGGGGCAGATGCGCCGCGCCATCAGCGGCCGTTACAAGCAGTGGCGCGAGTACGCCAAGACCCTCATCCAGCTCGCCAAACCCAACCGCTTTGACAAGCCGGTGGTGGTGACGCTGCGCCTGTTTCCGCCTGATATCCAGGCACGCGATGCCGACAATTACGCCAAGGCCGTCCTCGATGCCCTGGCCATGATGTGCGTCTTTCCAGATGACAACAGCAAGCACATCCGCGAGCTGCGCATCATTTGGGACAACCCTGACGATGAAGAGCCACGCGTTATGGTCACGGTTGAGCTTGCCGACATGACGGGCATAAAGCCGCCGCTGACCGCAGATGAGCGCGCTGAGCTGCGCCAGATCACAGCCGATGGCGGTAAGCGCATTGTCGGGGTTGGCTATCGCCCATCCAAGGCCATCCGCGGTCTTGTGCAGAAGGGTTATCTAGTGGCGGAACCGGGGCTAGTTGATGGCATCCCGCAAGGGTATACAATCCCGTAAGGCGCAACGCGAGCAACACCAAAGCGAGGTGTTGGCCCACTGCACTCACAAGCGGTGCGGTATCCCGTTGCGGCGATGTGATGGGGGCTGGGTGGTGCTGCTGTCGGGGGACATCCTGTGCGGCCAGCACTACCTGGCAAAGTTTGGGGGTCAACATGGGGTTCAAGCTGGCGCTTCCGCGCCTGACGATAAAGGACGCTATCGCCGCGTTTCTGGTGCTGGTGGCGTTCGTGTTCCTGCTCATCGACAGCAACATTCTGGCAAGAGGCGCAGCAAGGTGGGCTGACGGCGCGCTAGATCGCTTCAGCTATGGCCTGGTGGCGTTCCTGGTGCCGTGGGTGGTGGCGGTTTGTCCGTTCGTTACCATCGTCCTATGGCAAATGCGGCACCGCATTTGGGCGGGAATCGTTTGCGTCATGTGGGCCATGTTCGTGTCCTACAACGTGCTGGGCGCAGGTGGCGCTATTGCCATGATCCGTGCCGATGTCATCTCGATCCGAAAGCAAGAGGTGACCGTGCACAGCGGCGATGTTAGCCGCCGTGCCAACCTGCAACGCCAGCTCGATGACATCCCCAAGGGGACCAGGCAGCCTGGCCAGGTTGAGGCATCGCTAGTCAAAGAGCAGGCGTCGCCATGGTGGCAGCACTCGAACCAATGCCGGGATGCCAGCAACCCGCGGGAACGTAAGTTCTGCGGCGCCTACGCGGCGCTGCAAGGCGAGCTGGCAGCTGCAAGGGCTCTAGTGGCCCTGACGGCGCAGATTGACGCCATAGACGCGAAAATGGGGGCTGCAGGGCCTGTTGCAACGGTGGCTGACCCGGTGGCCACGTTCGTGGCCGGCTGGACAGGCACCAGTGAGCAGCAGGCTCAGAACATGCTGCCGCTGGCCACGCCAGTGGTGCTCATGTTCGGCTCGATTTTCATCCTGGCCATCGTTTTCCAGATGTACGGGATGGACCACGCAGTGATTGCCGGCAAGGCCTTAGGTAAGGGTGGCGCTCAAGCACCGCAGGTTCTGCCGGCAGCATCGGCTTCGCGCGGAAAACCATTGCAAGTCGTTTCGTCTCGCGTCAATGATGTCCCCCTGACCAGACAGAGGGAATTTGCAGTCTGGTTTTTTTCCAACTGCACGGTGCCGATGGCTACCGGCAACATGCCGGAAACCCACTGGTATCAGCACTATAGCGAGTGCTGCGTGAGGCAGCAGGACAAGCCCATGGCTGTTGAGGCGTTCAGAGAGCTGGCCCGTCAGTACATCCCCAACATCAGGGAGATTGACGGTCGCTGGTTCTATTTCGGCGCCATGCCGCTTGTCCCAACCAGGGTGCCAGCAGCGTCATGACGTAACCCCAAAAAGGCAGATGCCCGGCTTTGTGAGAGCCGGGCACCAAATCAGGTCCGCCAAGACCGAAACCAACAGCCCTCACCAAAAGGACTATCGACAATGCCTCGCGTAGCAAAACAGCGTTCCTCTGTCAACCGCAAGCCCTTGAGCCGCAAGGCCGGCAAGCCACAAAATGTGGCGCCTAAGCGCCTCTCAGCCTTGGCCCAACTGGTGGCCATTTACGCGCAAGCTCTCGGCATCACCGCCACTGCGCAGCTGGTCACCCTCACGCAGTATGGGCGCATGGCAATCTGCAAGGCTAAGCGCGAGCTGCAGGCGGCAGAGAGGTGTTCACTAGGGTCAACACAGGGTGTTCACCAGGGTAAACACCTCATTGCCGCAAGTGTTCACCCGGCGATACATGCCGACGCTCCCCTCTCCCCCCTAAAAAAGAAAGGTCTCCCCCACACCCCCTCTAAAGAAAAAACTACCCCCCTCTCCCCACGGTTGGAGTCTGAGGAACCGTTGAGTCAAACAACTACCCTCAGCGCAGCAGCGAAAATTGATTCAACCTTGCCGGCAATCATCCAAGTTGGTCCGGTCAAGCTCAGCGTTGCGGCAATCGACGGCCACGCAGACCTTGCCGGCCTCGAAAAAAAGAGGGCGCGCACGCTCGCGCGCACGATGGCTGAGGATTGGGTTGCCCGCGATGATGTGCCCAACTACCCGATGAGCGTTATCCGCCGCGCGTTCGCGCAACAGGCCCGCGAGGATTTCGCGCACAGGCGCGACCCGCAAGAGTGGGGGGCTGGGCGCGGCTGATGGCAGAGACAATCGATGAAATCCTCAGGAACCACTCAATCGGGCTCGACCGTCCCGCATCCTCTAAGACGCGGCACCGCGCGCTCTGCCCCCTCTGCAGCGCCAACCGGAAAAACAAAACCCAGCGCTGCCTCACCGTCGAAATCGAGCCAGGCGGGGTCACCTGGCATTGCCACAACGTCGGCTGCACGATGCACGGGGGAGAGTTCACCGACGCTGAGCTTGCAGCACGCCACGGCACTAGAGGCTCGCGGCCTAGACCCGGAGCTGTGCGCCCGGCTAGGCTTTCACACGGTCAAGGGAAAGTTCAGTGGCAAAGATGGGCTGGCGGTCCCGTTCGTTCGTGAAAGCAAAACGCTAAAGCGCAAGTATTTTGGACCGCGGCAGGGTCGCAACAAGCTCATCATGCAGGATGAGGATCGGCCGCACGCGTTCTGGAATGAGGATGTTCTGCGTGATGAGTCGATAGCTCATCTGCCAGTGGTGATCACTGAGGGTGAGTTCGATGGTGTCGCTGGTGTTCAAGCTGCTGGCGATATTGTTCGCGTCGTCTCTGTGGACAGCGGCGCCAACTCAAATCTGGATTTTTTCGAAAGCATCTGGCCGCTGCTGGTCAGTGTCCCGCGTTTCATCCTGGCCGGAGATGGTGACGCTGCAGGGCAAAAGCTCAACCAAGAGCTTGCGCGAAGGCTGGGAGCGGCGCGCTGCGCCTGGCTTGACTACGCAGCATTTTGCAACGGCTGCGAGAAACCGTGCAAAGACCTCAATGACGTGCTGCTTAACCACGGACAGCAAGCCGCGCGCAAAATGCTGGAACACGCCAGGCCGTATCCGATAAAGGGCCTTTACAAGCTCAGCGATTTCCCCGAGCTGAACCTTGAGGTTCGAGACACGGGTTGGCCAAACCTCAACTCATACCTAAAGCTATGGGTGCCCGAGCTGTTCGTGCTCACCGGCATTCCGCAGCATGGCAAGTCAAAGTTCTTGCTTCACATGCTGATGCAGCAGGTTGAGCAGCACCAATCGAGGGCCGCGCTGTTTACGCCAGAGGTGCCAATCAAGCCGCACGTTCGCGCTGAGATGCGCCGCTTTCACGGTGGTGAGCATGAGGTGGCTGACGCGTGGATCGATGAGAATTTTGTGTTCCTGCACTGCGATCCTGCAGACCCGGAAGAGTCAGCCAGTGTCGATTGGCTGATTGAGAAAGCGCAGGATGCTGTCATTCGCTACGGCATAGACTGGTTTGCCATCGACCCATGGAACCAGGTCACCCACAACCGCGGCAAAGACAGCTCTGCTGAGTACCAAGAAAAGTCACTCAAGCAGCTCAACACATTCCGCACGTCGTTTCAGTGCGGCGTGGCGATATCGGCTCATCCAACCAAGGGAGTGCTCAACACACAGACTGGAAAAATCAGAGTGCCAACGCTGTACGACATCGACGGCAGCGCGCACTGGTACAACGCACCAGACCATGGCGTGGTGGTGGACCGGCCTAACAGCGCCGGCATAGACATCCGCGTGCTGGTCAAGAAATCTCGTTTCATGCAGAGCGGTGTGTGTGGTGAGGCTTGGCTGCGCTATGAAGCTGAGCAGGGCCGCTACATCCCGCTTGTCAATCCGCCAGAGGCTGACCAATGAAGTGGTTTACGCAGGAAGAGGATGATTTGCTGCTGAGTAAGGTTTATGTGCAGTTTGGCCCGGCCTACGTTGCGGCGAGACTTGGCCGCTCTACTGTGTCCGTTCACAACCGGCGCTCTTTGCTCAGGAAGCTTGCCAAGCAGCCACCTAGAACGTGCCGGCTCAAGGGTTGTGGACGGCCTGTGCTCAATCGCAGGCAGCGCCAAAAATACTGCAGCCCTGAATGCGCGGCAGAGGGACTCAGGGAAAGGAAAGCAATTTGGCGGTGGACACCTGCCGGCAAGAAAAACATCAAAAAAAATATGCTCAAGAGGCTTGCTGACCCGGCGCAGATGCAGAAGCAAGATGCTATCAGGAAAAAGCACCAGGTGCGCCGCAACACGATGGCCAAGGCCAGGCGATTTGCCAAGGCTGAGGGCATTACCGTTGAGGAAGCATATAAGCGTTTCGATGTTGAGCGGCTACAGCGCAAAGCAGGGCGCCCGTGCCGGCATTGTCGAAAGGCGGTGCCGAGGGGAGTGCATGGCCATTATAGGTTCTGCAGTGACGCTTGCCGTGATGCTGACCGGCGCATCAGTTGGCGTGACAGCAAACGGCGCAAGAGGGTGGCGCAGGTGACAGTAGAGGCTCACCCATGATTGCGTCTGACCAGCAGCCGTGGTGGTGCATCGAGTGTGGCGATGATCTACCGCGCAATAAGGCTGGGGTGACCATCCGGGTGGCCAAGCATTTTTGTAGCAATGCTTGCCGGCGCGCTCATGCCACTGCTTTGGCACGCGCTCGGATGGTCAAACAATGTCGGGTTTGCAAAAGAGACTACACGCCGCCAGAGGGAAGCTACCGGCCAACGGTTTTCTGCTCTGAGGAATGCCGCCGTGCCAGCCTCAGAAAAAAGTGGCGCGAGGCGAGTGCTCACCGCTATCATACGGATGCCACGTATAGAGAGCGACACTTGATGTATGGCAGAAAGGCAAAGTGCAATGATGGAAAACAACCCAATACTGAGCAGGCCGGAAGCTGATGCAGTGGTGGATACCAAGACGGCGCCGCGTGTGACTGCAGACAGCATCAAGGCGAAAATCCGCCACGTCAGCTACATAGTGCATGAGCACCTGACGCTCTGCATCCTTGAGCTGGAAAACGGGTTCTTTGTTGTGGGCCAATCAGCGCCGGCCAGCCCTGCAAACTTCGATGCCGATGTTGGCAAGCGCTACTCATATGACCAGGCCTTTAACAAGGTTTGGGAGCTTGAGGGCTACGCGCTGCGCTGCCGCCTGCACGATGAGCAGCAGGCCAACGATGCCAACGCCGCAGCCCACAACGGTGACGGAATAGCCTGACCTCATTGGAAGGGCTTTAACCAGGCGGCAGGGTGGGTGCTTTCGAGGCTCACCCTTGCCGGCCACCTCTCTAACCCAAGGATGCCAAGGCCATGACCGCAGCCCTCAAAGTTGGAACGCCTGAGAACAAGCAGCTTCATGAGTTGGTGGACCGCTGCCACCAGCTCAAGCACGAAATCAAAGACAAGCAGACTGAGCTGAAACGCTTGCAGAGCAGCGCCTGGGAAAAGTTCGAGGTAGACAAGGCTGTGGTGGCTCAGATGGTCACCGAAATGGATTGGGACGATAAGAAGCGCGCCAAGCGCAAGGTGTTCGAGGAAGGCTGCGCCGATGTCCGGCATGCGCTCGGCCTGCAGCTGGACATGGAATTGAAGGGCGGCAAGGCCAAGAAAAAATCCAAGTCTGCTACCAAGAAACCACAGGCCTCTAAGGCTCGCGGTGGTAATAAGGCCAAAGAGATGGTTGACAAAGCCAAGGCCGATGCCGCCAAGGCAGAACAGCCAAGCCTGGTCAACTAGGGTTGCGCTTTAGAGCTTGGGGGCTTTGAGGTGAGTGACAAGACGTTGATGCAACGCGCGCTGCGTGAGGACGTGGCGCGCGATATGTCTGCCGGTGGCGACGATTGGATGGCAGGGGGCAACCTTGGCGACGTGCTTGCCGGCCTGCATCGCGAGGGCCACGTTCGCCCACACCAGGCCCGTGCCGTTTCCCTCTTTCTTGACGACATGCGCCGCTGCCACGGCAGCTCAGCCGGGCTTGTCTGTCAAATGGACAACGATAGAATCGGCAGCTCAGGCAAGGCCATGTTCCTCACATCCCATGGCGATCTGTACGCGTTCGAGCGGATGCAGAGCCTGCTGGCCTCTCTACACCCTCACGAACGCCACACCCTCGCGTTCCTCATCACCTGCAAGGAAAAGGACCGCGGCAGCCTGGCTGACTACGGGCGCAGGCACTCAGCCTATGAGCCGGCCAAGACGACTCGCGCCTGGTCAGTAGGGCGCATCAGCGCGCTGCTGCAGTCGATAGCTGAGCGCTATCCGGCCTGAGGTGGTAGCTCAGTTTCCTGGCGAGCTGCCAACTCAGCGTCACCGGCCTCGCGCAACAGGTCAATCACTGTGCCCTTGAACAGCTGCGCACTCATCACGTCATCAATCTGAGGCCCGGCCTCAATCACCATCTGGATGGCTCGCTTGCACCAGGCGTCGGCAAACTCGCGCTGGCGCTCATTGATGCGCGCCTCAAGTTTGGGGGCCACGTTGGGAGCAACTAGGGCTGTATAGGCCCGAATGAAAACATCACCCTGCTTGTTCGGCTCTCCCTGTACAAACTTGATGTGGCCTTGCGTGACCATCGCATCGGCCAGCGCCTCAACCAGGTCAGCCCTGATTTTCTTTTTGTAAGCCTCTTGGTTCATGTACTCGCGATTTAGCATCACGCTGGCGCCAATGGACATGACGTGTGTGATGTTGGTGAGCGGCGAACACTTGGGGCACGGATAGCGCTCATAGCCACCCTCACGCGAGGGCAGCACAACGGCTGCGCTGTCACCGCAGATGGCGCATGGCAAAGATTGCTTGCGCTTGTCGGGGTCGCTCATGCGCGTTTCTTCCTCTTGGCTTTGCGCTCATCAATGCGCGCCTGGTAAAGGGGGTCAAGGTTCATCAGGCGCAACAGCGTCTCGCCATGGATTGGCTCAAAGCGCTCTTGCTCCCATTCCTGCAGGGTGCGCACCCTGACCCCGAGGAAGGCTGCCGCCTGGCTCTGTGACCGCTCTGTGGCTCTGCGCCAGGCCTTCAGCCGATCTGCGAATTTCATTGTTCCTGGGCATCCTTGAGTTGATCGGGGTGCGGCCTGCCGGTCCACACCCAATACCAGAACCAGCGCCTTGGGTTGTCGTTCGGTCGCAACACCAGGAATGCAATAGCGAACCATGCCAGCATGGCAATGGCCGCGTATCCAAGAACCTGCTGAGCCATGGGGTTAGCCCTTCTGTTCTCTGTACGTGCAGGCCGTATATACCTGAGTTCTAAGGCACTAGCAAAGAAATATACGTGCGCCACGTATAAACGCTTGACTATACGTGCGCCACGTATAGTGTGGGCTTACCGCATGTCGCGGCTGTACCCAAGTGGAGTGAGTGAAATGAAAACCGGCCTTTCCCTGATTGACCTCGCCAAGACCATCACCGACCGCGCCACCCGCAAAGAGGATTTCATCGTTGATACGCGGGACATCGGCTATGACGGCAAGACCAACAACATGATTGTTCCCGGCAACAAGTCATTTGCGGTCAATGACCACGCGCACGGCCAGATCGCAGAGCATGCCAAGATACCGGCTGCCTACTATCGCCGCATGCGCGAGGAAGCTCCCGAGCTGCTTGCCAGCAACATCCGCACATGGTTCGACAAGTACCCGACTCGGCGCATGGTCCGCGCGCTGTCTGGCGTCGATGGCGTTGGCACCGCTCGCGCCTTCCTGTCCGACAAGTTCAACCGCATGGATGATGATCGTTTCGCCAACATCGTGTTGCCGGCCATCAACGACGTGCCCGGCGCACAGGTCATGAGCTGTGGCCTCACCGACACCAAGACCACCATCAAGTTCCGTTCGCCGCGCCTTGAGCGGCAGGTGAAGGTTGGTGACGTGGTGCAGTTCGGCGTGGCCTACAGCAATTCAGAGGTTGGCTGTGGTCGCTTGACAGGCACCCTGTTTGCCTACCAGCTGCGATGCACCAACGGCATGTGCATTGAGGAAGAAATGTTTGCCAGCACGCACGTTGGCAAGCGCCTTGGCCAGATGCGCGACCTTGGCGAGGTTTTCCAGCTCGATACGCTGGCCGCCGATGGCGAGGCCACCATCCTGAAGCTGCGCGATTTCACCCGCGAGCTGCTGAGCGATCGGTTCATTGACGCGCAGGTGGACAAGATGCGCGGCTTGACGGAAACGACGCTGGCCAACCCGGTCAAGGCTGTTGAGGTGTTGGCCAAGCAGCACGCTTTCGGTGGCGAGCTGCAAAACGATATCCTCAAGCATCTGGTTGCTGGCGCAGAGCTGACCATGTGGGGCCTGCAGAATGCCGTGACGCGCGCCGCTGAGGACCGCGCGGATTACGATGAGGCCACCAAGTTGGAAACCATCGGCGGCAGGATGCTGACGCTGGACCGCAAAGACTACCGAGCGTTGGCTGAGGCCGCGTAACAAATCAAGAGCAACCAGAGGGGGCGCGTTGCCCCCTCAAACCATTCAGGGGAATCCGCCATGAACA
>JACCDR012530365.1_pt1 | contig 17301 bp, 25 predicted proteins | sample 7446431 | NCBI WGS metagenome assembly JACCDR01 (sample SAMN15323443, study PRJNA562643) | freshwater metagenome | isolation source: river surface water | place: USA:Blue River Watershed | collected 2017-08-17
ATAAACACCAACCAGTCTAACAATCCACACACCTTGTTTATTGTTAATTTCATACTCTTGGAAAAATTTACATGATTCAACGATGTAAACAACTCTTTTTTTTATACGCCCAAGTTTGTTGTGTGTTATCTGATCTTCCGTTGTCACAACCTTTTGACCTACATAAAACGGTGGAATATTTGTTTTCATAATCATTTAATTTTTGGTAAAGATATATATAAATTATTAATTGGTTGCAAATTATTTTAGAAATTTTTTAAAACGGTAGAGGGTCTATCTCTGAATCTAGGCTTTTGAACTCTACTTCGTCGAAGTCTTTTTTTCGATATTTTCTCATGTCGCTTATTTCTGTGTTAGGTACGTGTGAGTAAGCTAAAGGCTTTTCTTCTTTCAGTAATTCCCCGATAATATCCAAGTTAGCAAAATAGAATCTTCTTTTTACCCGGCTTAATTCAAAGGTTACAGTTCCCAACATCCCAACTGTTTTCTGCCGTCTGATTTTCTTTGAACTTAACGTACAGGTTGGATCTTGCGGGTTCGTGCCTCTGTTTGGTCTGTGATAAACAAGCAAATTATCTACCTTGTTATTCCACATTGCACCGTCTGCTACATCGAACACATCCGGCTCTGGGTAGTTCATGTCCCCCTTTTCTTTTTTCAACTGTTTAGGGTGAGCAACTATAAAGAAGTACACGAAATTCGTTTGAGCAAACCGGGCGCAATCACTTAAAAATGTTTCAAGATATTTATCGGTTCTTCCAGACTTACCGTAGTCGTTTGACATTTGGTTGAATGGGTCTATTACACAGCCATCTATTTTTTCTTTGATGCATAACTCTAAAAATCTTTCTTTGATGTAGTCCGGGGTTGGTGCTATCTCTTTAGGGTATATGTAGAAAATGTGTTTGGTTATAATGTCGTAGGCTTTCTCGTATGTTACCTTGTCTGGTCTATGCAAGTTGCCGGGTAAGCAGTCAGCACCTAAATAAATCTCTACCAGATCGTGGTAAAATTCCTGTGCCGGGTTGTCCTCTGGTGCAAATAGCGCAAACTTTTCGCCAAACTTTATCATTCGTACAATCAGATACCACTTTAGAAAACTTGACTTACCGTAGTTACCCATCCCAGTTAATAGGGTTAGTTCTCCTTTTTTCATTTTAAAGTGATAGTCCAACTCAGGCACTCCGATTCCTGCAACCTGATCGAAACCTCTATCGTACAAATTGAAAGCATCTTGTTTTACATCCTCACCAAAGATAACGTCTTTAGGTCTAATTTCTGGGTTGTAAATATCCTGAACCATTGACTTAACCTCTATCTCTGATCGGCTTACTTTGTCAATTAGTTTTTCGTTTGTAAATTCTGCCGTTGCAAAATCATTTACCCGGTATGCGCTCTTTATCGTGCGCTCCATCTCAGACTTGCTGAATGAGTTATCAATAGTTGACAGTTCTTGTCTTGACAAAATCTGGCAAGTATATTCATCAATACCAAACCTGCAACAAGCCGAAGCCAATCTAAACACAAAGTTATTTCTTTCGCCAGTTACAAACGCTTCGCCTTTATTCGATAACCAAGTCAAGATGTTTCTAAAGGTAGAAACTTCATCCGTTCCAGTTTTTACATCTACCTTTTCTACGGTCTTTAGTTTAGAAAATGTTTTCGCTTTTTCATTGATGTATAAATCTACGTCCCAGCTTTCATAACATACCCGGCTTTCGTTTATCCCTGACTTGTCTATGTCAGTCCATCTCTCGCGCATTGCCTCAAAGTGCTGACGATGTTTCTTTGGGTCTGCAATTTTTACCAAAGCCTTCAACCCATTCCCGGAAGGACTAACCCAACACGCATAAACGTATTCATCTTGGATTAACTCAGCCTTACGCTTGACAATATCCACTTTATCAAAGTCCAAACATATGAAACCTGAATGCTCTATTAGTCCTGTGTCCGTTCTCTGTTCAAACTTCCCGCTAAAGCATACACTAGGGAGGTTTGATTTGAGTTGGTTCTGTCTTTCTTTGTCTAACATATCCCTAATCTCAATAACTAATTGAGCAGACCTACCCTTACGGATTCTTTCTAAAGCCTTTTCTACTGTGATGTAGTGTGGTTCTTTGTCAAATATATTTCGGAATATTGTTACCATTGCTCATCCTTAAATTTAGATTCATACCCTGTTGACTTCTGTACTACTGGCATTTCTTTTGCTCTTTCAAAAAACAACCCAGACCAATCATTCATTATTGAAAGATCACATACATAACAAAACTGTTCTGGTGTGAGTGGTTTTATTTTGCTTATCAAAATTTTAATCCCTTGCTCTGTGTAGAACTCACACCTTTTTTCTTTGTAGAGCATCCAAATCATAAAAGTCTGTACATGCTCAGGTGGAACCGTACCCATAATCTCAGGTGTAATTTCGTGCTGAGAGAGTTTCTTTTTCTCTTTTTTCTTTTGTATTGTTTCTTTAGTATCTTGTTTCTTTAGTAGTGGTTGGTTTACCAGGGGTGGTAAAGCCGTATCTGGTTTTCCAGAGGCTGGTTCACCGTTATATGTTTTGTCGTACACGATATGTTCATGCTCAAACTTTCCTGATTCTTGCTGGCGTTTAACCGAAAGAATATAACCTGCTTGCTGTAATTCCTTAAACACTCGGTCTAGTTTCTCTCTACCCATGTTTAACTGATCGTGCAGTTTTGTTTTATAGATTACCCAATCGTGCGGAAGGGAAAGAAAATAAGCCAGCAACCCAATAGCTTCAATACTTAGGCCTGATTTAAAGATGTCATTAGAAAGCACGGTAAAGTTACCAGCTTGTTTACTTTTGATTATGCTCATAAATTAAGGGATAAAAAAAGACCGCCTGACAAATGATAGCCCCTCCCAAGGCATTTCAAATATCAGACGGTCAGTATAAATTTTTTTCATTGGGAGGAATTTGTTGCAAATATAAAACTATTAAGGGTATAAACCTAACATTTTATTATATTTTTTTCTAAGCTCTATTCTCTGAGTAGGTGTGAAACGCTGGTTTAATTCTTTCAAGCCTTTGATAATTTTCTTTGCCCTTGCTTTCGCTTGGATTAACTCAGGTATACTCCACTTCATTTCCTTATACTTAGTCTTTAATTCGTGGACTTCATCTAAGTATTCCCTTCCGTAAACAGCCTCTAGTCCGTGATCGTAACCGTCTGGATTACCACTTAAATACTGATTTTGATTAACTGATTGGGCGTGAATATTAAGTAAATTAAACCTAAGTTCAGGAAAAGCACCTACTGAAAATCTATGGCCCGCATCATACTTTTCGTTTAACGGTTTCAAACTTGAAATACAAATTGAATCTAAATCGATTAAACGTATTATAGAATTGATTTCTACCTGCAACTCTTTACACCAGTCCGAATGAGTTTTTAAATCGTTCTTAATCGCTGTTTTGCGTTTTCTCCATCCCTTCTCCATTTGTAACTTGGCGTATTCAGTATGTGCCTTAATACATTCAGTTGTCTCGAGGCAGTATTTCTGGAGGAAGTACCGAGGCTCAAATTCGCATTTACATTTCTTGCATTTCATTATTCACAAGTTATATCAAGCGAAACATACAAGCCTAAACTATCACTAAAGCACCAGTAAACATCAGACACTTTTAATTGATTTTCTTGATAAACCTCTAAAGGAACATCATTCCTTTCTAGAAGTTCATCCATACACCAAAGGTAGTCGTCTTTTCTTGGTATCACATTCAATTCCCAATCAATGATGTATATATGATTTGCTTTTTCGTGAAGAAAATTTAATTCTAATTTCATAATTTACTGCTTTTTATTTGCGCTTATTGTACTTCGTATTGCGTCCATTTGGTTATCTATTGCCCTTAGTAGGTCTTTTACTTTTTCGTATTCCCTTACTCTACTATCTGCCTCTCTTTCCTTTTTTGCGTTGCTTCCGCTTTCTTCGTTATAAGCGTCTAACCAAGCGTTTCTAAAATGGTCTTTCCAAAGAATAAGGTCAGAATAAGAACAAGACAAATCCCGAAGTATCTCTGATTGTGTATGCGTGTCGCTTAGTTTCAATATCCTAAACCGGTCATTAGAACTTACAATGTTTTCCAGTATCTCGTTTAAATCTCTCATAGTTATTACTTTACTTTCTATTTACAATGTAAATCCAAACCTTTACTTTTTTAATGCCTTGGTTACTTCATTTACAATTAAAGCGGTTTCAATGAATCCTATTTTTTCCGAAACAGCCCCGATAAACATTTGATGCTTAACTCTCATTTCCTTTATTTCGGATTCGAGTTCAGAGTTTTTTATTTTTGAGTATTTAATCATCGCTTTCTCAATATCTAAATACATTAAAGAATTTCGTTGAACTTCATTTTCACCCACACGCATCTCTTTAATCCAAAATACTTTATTTAGAATGTCCCAGATTTCATCCGTTTTCTTTTTGTCTGACATACTCATAGGGGGTTAATGGTTAACAATTGTTTGCAAATATTTCTAAATTTCCATTTCCGATACGAACCAATTTTTCTACGTTTGTAACAATAGTTTGGTAAACTAATTTGCCTCGTGTGTTGTATACTTTTGGTAAATTAACAAGGTAGCAAGAACAAACACCGTGACCGTATATTTTCTTGATCTTAACCTCTTCGTTAATTGCTTCGTGGAATATTCTCATACTCTGTTTTATTTTGCTTCTAAGAAGGTGGTTATTTCCATAATTAATATTTCATTGTTTGCATTTTTTTCTGATTCTTCGATAGTACAACCAGCATCAAAATACAATGATGATGACATCATGACAATATCTTTCTTTGCCTTATTCAACAACTCCTTCGCTTTTTCAAGTTCGGCCTGAAGGGTGGCGTTTTCTTTTTCCAATTCGTTGATTGTTTCAACCATTGAATTAATATTGTTTTCCATACTCTTACTTTATTTTAGTTGGGTTGCCCCTGTTAATGGTTTAAAAAAAATGGTCAGGCGGTATCTAACTTAGGTTTTTGATTGTTTCCCTTTCGGCATACAACTTGCTCAACCATATTGAACACCAACCTGACCAAATTATAAACACCGAGAGAGAGATACTGACCCAAGCCGTAGGCGAGTTGTTCACTCACTACCGATGTTTAATTTCAATGAACTTGTTTGATGTTGTAAAGATATATAGTATTTTCTAAATAGCAAAATAATTCTCAAAAATATTACGTTAATCTTTTAACATAATGCAAAAACCCCTATTACTAGGGGCTTCGCTTGACTATGAAAACTTAAATAGAAATGGAAATTAAAGCAAAGATAAGATATAAATAGTTTCAATTGCAAGTAATCCTCCGGTAATTATTAACAGTTTTTCTCTGAGTTTTTTCTTCCAGTCTGCGTCTGCTAAGTCTGCCGTCAGGTCGTTAATTATATTGGCTTGCCTTTCTACCAGTTCACCCCCTAGTTCTATCTGGTAGTCTTTAGTCTCTACCAAGTCCTTGTAAAATTCTATTTCACGTTCATAATGGTAGGTTAACGAATCACACCAGCGGCCTTTATTTGCGTACTTAAAAATCACCCTTGCCTCATCTGTAGTAAAACAAATAGTATCACTTTCTTGGCTTAAACAAGGTGCGGAAAGCAGAATCAAGTTCATGCTTATCCAAAGTTTCAATGCGTTTTTCATCTCTTAAAATTTGAAGTTTTATACTGTCTCGCTGGTTTTCGCTTTCGCTTATTTTAAGTTCAAGTGAATCAACGCTGTTTTGTAACGTCTGAAATTCCTTACGATAAATCTCATAGTCCGGTAGTTCAATCTCCTTTTCATTCCGCAAAAGTAGGAATAAATTTAAAGCGATTAGAACAACGATAATTATTTTCTCTTTCATTTGGTTGTCTTTTTACGTGTTCGTTTAACTGGCGGCTTCTGAATTGTCATAGATTCCGCAAGGAATGAAACCATAATAACACCTGCGTACTGCTCAACCCCTCTGTTTATCTTATTCATTACTTCGTATCTAGGGTCTACCGTTTCATAAGCCCTTGAATCCCGAAGGTTAATCCATGCGCTTGAATCTGGGTTACGTGGATTGGTTGGCTCTACACTCGTTATGTGCATTAAGTTTATATCTATTACAAACTCTTTGCCCTCGTCTAATACTGTCAATGAAATAAACATTAGTAAACCCTCCCTTTAATTATTCGTTTATTGTGTAAATGATATTCGCCTGTTTTTACGTTTAACTCTACAAAGCTGAATCCTAAATTCCATTTGTTTATCGGCATATAATAGGGATTCATCCCGCATAAGCAGCCCTGAGACTCTACCGAAATGACCGAGCCGTTTAACGTACTTTCTGTATGTGAACTTGTCTTATGATAATGACCTACTAAAACTGAATCCAAAGTCTTTAAAAAGGTAGCCCGTGCCGGATTAACACCACCTGAACCACCTGCTAACTCGTGACCATGTAATACAGTTAACTTGCCTACCTTAATTGGGCGCTTGTCCGTTACGTGATCAATACCTAACTCACCGAATTTAAGTCTTACCTTTAACTTATATTCTGGGTCGTCGAAAATCTCAGGGGCTTTGGCGTATAAATATTTCTCCCACCTCTCGTCGTGGTTGCCGTCCTTCCAGATTATCTGAGCAGTCGGGAATTTGTACCTTAGGTATTCTAGTATTTTTCTACCGGCTTCAAACTCCTCCGTTACTGATCTTTGCCGCCAGTCCTTTTCATGTCTCGATATACCTGCAAAATCTAACGTGTCCCCATTTAATAAAACACAGTTAGCCCCATGATCTATCCCGTATTGTATGGCTAATTCTAAAGCCTCTACGTCGTGATACGGAGCGTGAATATCTGATAGAATTAAAATCTTTGAGTTTGTGATCTTGTAGGGTGTGTAGTCCTCTTTATAGGAGTGCGGTAACTTAGGGGTGTATTCTGCCTTATCGTTTAAATTCATCCGGCTCATTTTACCCATCTTCCCTCGGTAGTATCTAACCATACTACGGGCGTGGTCTACATCGTTGAATACTTGTGGGTGGTCTTGGTAGAGTTTTCTACCTAATGCAAGGTTGTTAAGTTGTTTCCACTTATCGCAGTATTCCTTAACTATTATCCCCCTGCCTGTTGTGTTGCTCGCCATTATCTTTCGTTTTTAAGTTTTGCCAAGTCGTTAGTCCTAATAAAACGGAAATAAAGCCCACGTTAATCATTAGAACCTCAGTCAAATATATCCATTCTCCACTAACTAACCAAGTCCACTCAATGATAAAGGTCATTAAACTAAAGGCAAAGGCTGTTAATTTTCTGGCTGAAAACCCGTCTTTGCTAGTATCGAGCGAGTTTAAAATTTTGTTGAAAATATTTTGTATATTCATAATATTATATATCTTTGCCTTGTCCGTTAGGTCGGGTACGTGAAGACCGACGTTAAAAACTGTATGAGGTTAATGCTTAAATTGGGAGGCCTGACAACCTCCTTTTTTTATGGCTTAATAATTTTGATTCTCTCGTGGCCCCCTCTTGTTGCTAAGTGGACCCATGAAGGGGTATATCTAGCATCTTCAATTTCCCTTACACCTAACTCATAAAGTTTGTCTGAGTTTTTCAGGCAGAACTCGTAAACGTCTTTAGCACTCATTCCGCTTACCTTTATATCAATCGCCTTTCCTTCTTTGTGTGCTGATCGTTTCGCTCCGGTAGTTGTATTAATATCCCTTAACCCGCTTTCTTTATACTGCCCTCCGGTTGCGTAGTTATTGATAGTGATTGACTTACCTAACTGATCTCTCAGCCATTGTGCAATAGTTACAAGTTTCGGGTCTACCTTTGCGAAGTCTCCACCCTCATATACAAATTCGTCCTCAAAAAAATTCTTGCTTACTTTAACTCTCATAAATGGAATAATGATTTAAAAAACGAAGCCAAAGCAATAAATAAAGCACCTACTGAGGTGTACCACTTTTTCTCTAGGTTACGCACCCTTTTTTCGTGGTCGTGCTTTTGCTCAATCAATACATCTGTTTTCGCCTCAATTCTAGTCAGGCGTTCAATAATCTCTTGGCTCATGAATTTAGAAGTAAAGAAAGGTTATTCGTAATACTTGTTGAGCCTCCTGTCGCTGTATTGCTGTCTCCTAACACAACGATTTTAGTTTTTCCGGTACAAAAAGGAACCATTGCAGCAGCCACAGCCTGACGGCCGGCAGCTGTAAAGTGTACGCCATCCGTATCATTTGCAACTTGCAAGGCGTTTTTAAGGTAGCTTGTAAGTGTTATTGCAGGGTCTCCATTTGCTGTGAATACACCTTTAACGTCAAATACTTGGCATCCGGTTTCCGTTGCAATCTCGTTAACTTTTGGCCTAAACATTCCGTCCAAAACATCTGTATTCAAATCGAAAGTAGACTCATCTCCGTAGATAGGTGTATAGTCGTGGTCTTCTTTTTTATAAGAGTCAATAACTGGCGGAATATTCCAAATTACCGGAGTAGCACCAAGACCTATAATCTGGTTAACTATGCTTAAAAGGTTGGATTTAAACGCAGCCGGTGTAAGTTCATTGGCTGAATTGATCGCATCGTTTGTACCTGCGAAAACAAAAACCAAGTCAGGACTGTGAGCCGCTACATCTGCTGTAAATCTTTGGAGCATATCGTAAGCATTATTCCCGCCTACTCCTGAGTTAATAACTTGAACAGATGCAGTCTCAGGAGGGGCAACAAACCAAACATTTTCGTTTATGTGAGTCAGCCCCAAGTCGCTTTTAATTTTCCAGTCAGTTCCTAAAGTATCTCCAGTTCCCTCTGACAAGTTGTAAAGAGTGCCGTTGATTGTAAAGTCGTGTACTATTCCGGTGATCTTAAAAGTGCTTGATGCTTTACCAATCCAACGAAGGGTAAATGCCGCTGCGTTATTCGAAATAAATACAGGCGTTTCACTATCAACTTGAAAGTAAACATCGTTGTTTGAATCTCGGTAGAATCTGTATGTGTTTTTCTGAGCAATATCCATGTTAGGAACCGTCTTAACCACTAAAGCAGAACCGTTAATGTTTACCGCTACCGTCCCGCTCTGAGTTACAAGCACCCGATTAGCAGTAGAACCACCCGCAAAAATAGGGCAGTAAGTACCATTCTGAACCAACCCCTGTAAAGTTACTTTCAGATCAAAAGCACCTGTGAAACTTATATCGGTATTGCGCTGCAAGTACTCGTTATTGTCATCTGACAAATTCAGGCTATTACCTGAACTTGTTGGAGGAGGTGGCGGAGGTGGTGCAACCGGATAAACTTTTGTGTCATCTAAATTGAATTGAGCAACGATAGCGTTATCGTCATCTCGTCTGAGTGTTACTGGTATCTGTCCCATTTTTATAGTGTATTTATTTCTGCTAAAGTACAATCTCTGTAGCAAATTCTACGCATAGTGTTTGCTAGTGTAGCACTTGAAAGTATTAAAGAGTTGGCAAATCTGTAACCCGTAGTTGCGTTGAGTGTATTTTGAAGTATCAAACTATTTGCAATCGAGTTAGCGTTAATGTTAAACGGAGCGTAGTTTAGTGCCGTTGTGGCTTGCTCGTGGTTTAATATTGGATAAAGGTCTATAAGTCTCGGAATCTTCCAACCTGTTAAACCTCCGTAGGTGTAAGGCTGGCCTGATAAATGCGTAGATGCTACCGCAGATTCCAACCCTAATCTCCAAACTCTTATTCTGCCTGTGTTCTGATTTTTCGAAGCATGGTCTACCACGTAACCAGCCGTATAAGTTTGGTCTCCATTCTCTGATGTAAACCGGTTTGTATTCCCAAAATCATTAGTCCAAGTAAGTGTAAGGAAATCAACCCCTTCTCCGTCTTCATATTGACCCGCATCACCTGTAACATAAGATGTAGTCTGACCGTCTTTAAATGGAGTTGCTGAGTTATTAGGAACTACCACATCCGGAACCTCACCAATAAACGAAGTTGCAGTATCTGTTATTGTTGTTACGGTTACTGGGTCGTTATTAGCGTATCTGATTACAAACGTTTTAGCAGTCTCTGGTAATTGAGCCTGTATTGCTGCCCCGTTCATTGTTTGGGTGCAATCGTTTATAGTTATGTTCTCAGAAGTTTCAGCAGGTATAGACTCTGTTTTAAGAGTTACGCCAGCACTATTTTTAATAACTGCTGTGCTATCTGTTATCGTTGTTTCAGCACTTCCAAAAGCCAGAACAGAAACCGTATCAATTATTGTTGCTGCTGAGTTCTTTACCGTAACTACTGAATTTTCAATTAACCAAGTATTAGGGGCATCTAAAAAGCCTATCTGGTTGTTATCCTGATCTATTACAGTTAAAGCCTGATTGGTTGTTACCTGATTATAAACTAACTCACCGTTTACAGTTACATCTACCGGAGTAGACCCACCGCCGCCGGAAGTATAAGAATAAGTACCACCACTTGCAACGGTATCAACTAGAACCCCGTCCTCATAAATCAAAACAGGTGCGCAAGTATCAGGTAAACTGGTAGGCGTACCCATTGGAATTGAGCACTCGTTATAATCAAAAGGCTGATAGAATCGAATATCAATAGCACACCCCGTTAATCTGTCAACCGTCCAATCTTCAAAGGTTTCTCTGTTTACTGTCTTGTCAAATCCTAAAGTATCGTAGTTATCTGTCTGCTGAATCCAGTACGCAATAAAATCATTAGCGCATTGAATCATGTCTGACTTAACCTCGTTCACATTTGAACTAAGTAAATCGCTTCCTTGCTCTTTTAATTGAACAACGGGAGCCATAAAAACAACACGGAAACTAAATGATTGAATACCCTCAGAATAAGGAGAAGGGTTATCCACCATCCACATCAACGGATACTTATAAGTAGCCTGCTGATTGTGTAGTACTTCGTCGTAGTCCTGACCGTTTCCAAAGTTCTTAAGACCGTAGTGGGCTTGTTGAAACGCTCGGCTTATCTTTATTATCTGGTTGTATGTTAGCATAAGACTGCATTAATTTTTTATCAATCTTTTTAAATGAGCGTTCTTTCTTATTGTTCAGTTGGGTAGTATCCATACTTATCTCGTTTTGGAATTTTAGCACCTAAATAAACCGCCACCTGAGGGGCTGTGTCTCTTGGTAATAAATCGTCGTCCTCTGTGCTTGTATTGTAAAGCGGATAATCAGTAGCATTAGCACAAAGGAAAGCCTCTAAACGCTCCGTAAAATACTGGGCATCTGGCTTGTAATAGTCCCGTAAATATTTGTGTTCTTGGAAGTCTACCGGTTGTGCGTTCTGATCGGTTAGTTTGCCTACTGTTTTGTTTCTAAACTTGTAAGTTAAAGGCACTTGTAACTCGTGCATTACCCAGTAAAGCAGGGCATCCGCAATATAATCATCTACAAGTGTTAAATAAGCAGCGTTAGAAGATAGGTCTGGGTCTGAAAGAATCTCAGAACACAGATCATTATATAGTGTCGTGCCTAAAGTTTTTTCGATGTATTTCTTTTGGCACTTCCAAATAGTTGGATTAATGAGCTTCATGTCTACATTCTCATCAATCTCGCTGTTTTCTTTGACGAAATTCTCGTCAATTATTAATGCTCTTGCCATACTTAATTACTTTAATCTTACTTCAATCTGATGAGCCTCGCCTCCCAAATATGCCTGCACCACGGGGTTGTGTTATCTGTCTTTGGGTTGTGATACCACCCGCCACGATATTTGAAAACGTCGTACCCTTCCTGAGTGCTTAGGGTTCTAATGTCATCAATGGTAAATGATCTAGTCTTGCTTAAGTCTATATACTTAACACAGAAATCCCTAGTGGTTGGTAACTTGTCTAGTCCTGAAATATCAGAACGTTTTTTATATTTATAAACTACTATTGTCTCCTCTAACTCGCCTTCGCCCTCCGTAGTTACGTTTCTGCCGTCTAGTTGGCCGGATTCGTTTAGTTTTTTGATTGCTTTATTAACCTCTGATAGTGGTTTCTTTAAAATTTCGCTAATTTCCTTCGGTTTAAGGCTAGGATTATCATTTAATACACCTAACACATCATCTTCTATTTTTTTTGCAAAGGAGAGCCTAAAAACGTCTTGTCTGTTAACCGCATCTTCAATACTTTCAAATCTGTACTCCTCAGAATGAAGCACCTCATATTTATCGTCTGAAATTCCGAGAGAATCTGTGTTAAATTGCTTCTCAGTTAGTACCGTTGTGGTGGTTATCTCTTTTGGTAACTCAATTCCGTAATAATCTGCCACTAATTTCTTGTCATTAAACCAAATTAGCGTAGATTCTGAAATTTGTGGTTTAATAGGGTCTAATCGTTGTAAATAAACGTCTCCTTTAATTCCGTTAAAGTCAATTATACCGTTTACAAATTCATTGAATATTTGTTGTACTGATTTTACGTAGCCCTCTGTGAAGTTCTCAACTGCGGTTCTTATTTCGTCTGCGTTATTTGAAAACCCGTTCTCTGCCTTCATCCCAACAACTAAAGGGCTGATAGTATGAGCCGTGAAAATCTCGTCTCTGATCTGATTGTTCAGATTAATATATCTTTCATCCTGACCATTCGCTTGAATAGGTGTTACCGTTACGCCATTCTCCCCCGGCTTGTTAAATGCAACAAGTGGATTTCCTGCATTCTCTGAGCCGTGTTTTGAAGCAACCAACATGGCCTCTATACTTGCCCTTTGTTCGTCGCTTAGATCGTCCTGAAAGAAGTTGAATAAATACCCAGATGTAAACCCTTGTTTAACGTTGTTATAAACGAAGTTACCAACCTCTGCATCTGCTTGAATGTACGGAAGCCCTCCCATGTATTCAGGGAATGGGTAAGCACCTAAATCCGGTCTGTAATCTTTATAGTAAATTATGTACCGCTTGCTTTTATCTGGTGATTCGTTTGGGTCAAACGGATGAAATACTGTAAAATCTTTATTGTCTTTTGGCTTGTATGCCTTCCAATCGGAAGTATAAAAATAAACCTTTGGCAGTTCTTTACCGTCTTTGTCGTATTCTGGTTTAGATTCTCTGATATATGAGAAGTCCAAGTGATGCGGCATTATTCGTTTACCCGCCTTGTCATAAATTACCTCTACCGCAAAACCTCCCTGAATAGCCCTATCTAAAATGCACTTTTGAATTACCTTTGAATTTTCTAGGTTCTTAATAAATACCTTTAATTCAATTAATTCCGTGTAAGGATTTAAGCCGGTTTCAACTACTTTAAACCCTTTTCCATAAGTATACCTAGATTTAGCATCAACAATAGCGTGATGCTTTGCGCTTGTTTGGTATAGGAAATTATAGTATTGTGGCTGCTGGTTTTTCCAACCTACCATCATTCCGTTAATAACCCAGTCGGTATTGTTTTCGGTTTTGAATTTCGGTAACTCTAAAGCCCCGAACTTCTCTAATTTTTCCGATCTACCAAAATAATAAATACTCATAGTCTATAGTATTACTTGATGCGCTACGTATGTACGTGTAATTGAATGCGCAATATATTGAGACGTTTCGCTGTCTATTAATCTCATTTGACCTCTCTGAACAACTGTTAAACCTGTTGGGTCTAAATTGCTTGAACTCGATTGTTCATAGATTGTATAGTTGTAAAGCCCTACATTCCCTAGTATAATTTTATTCGCTCCGCTTCCTGAGTTTACAACCTCAATGTTGAATAAGTTTGAACGCTGACGGGCTGAACCCGCTACACTTACATCGGTAAAAATTTGGTAATACTTTACCTTTGTCTGGTCGTTCTGAAACTCAAACAAATAATACACCGGATTAAGCGTTGTTTTTTCATACAACGTTAGCGGTATATTCGTGTTATTCGTCGACTTCTGGAGAACTATGTCCGCCATCTTTTTTCTTTTTCTTTGGTTTTTCCTCTACGATTTCCGCAGGGCTTGGCACGTTTTCTTCAAAAACATCAAGACCTAATACCTTGTAAAGCCTAAACTGTTCTGGGTCATCGGTTATCGTTACCGTAAAAACCTCCGAGTTAAACGGTGATTTTCTTTTAATTGTAACCCCTAACCATTCTTTTTTAATCATCATAAAAGTAAAGTTAAAAAAAAAGGCTGAATTTTTCGTCAGCCTTTCTCTTAATTTTTAATCATTCGTTAAGAGTTCTCACCATCTACCAAGATAGTAGCCATTAAGGCTGATGCTACTGTGTAGCGGTTTTGCTCTTTTGAATTGAATGTCAGGTTGTAACCGTTCATCTCTGCCATTGCTTTACCTGTCATTGCTTCCACAGTCAACAGTTCTGCTCCGTTCTCATATCCGAAAGCGTGGTAAACGTCATTGTTATCTTGTACGATAACCATCAAAGGAGTACCCTGAGCCAATTTTAATTCTGTGTTTTTTGTCTTTGACATTTTGTAAAGCGAAGCGGTAACGGTAGCCTCGTTTACGTTTGAACCAGTAAGCGGGTCAGTAGTCGAAGTGCTGGTCATTGCTACGATTTCTTTACGAATCTTGTAACGTTTAAAAGAAGTACCAGCCGCTTGAGTCAATGCTGTGATCTCACCTCCTGAAATAGTAGCACCACCGGCCACATTATCCCAGTCAGTAATAAGCAAAGAACCCTGTTTAATACCTCCAGCTCCGTTATTACATTCGTAATCAAATCCAGTTGTTAATACGCAATTCATTTTATATAAAGTTTAAAAAGAGGGGACTTTCACCCCTCCGTTATTTAATCAACTATGAACCGTGAATGGTGAACTCTACTACGTTCTCTGTGTAGTATACTTGCCATCCTCTTGACCACTCAGCATCAACAAGGATTTTCTTGTTTGTAACTGGGTCAATTCTGTAAGAGAATTCTTGATCTGATTCAAGGTCAATTCCGCATACAAAGTTTGAAGGGTAAGTCAAGAACATACGACCGTAAGTAAGAGTAGACAAACCGTAAGTAGGTTTCAATTTTACGTTAGTCCCGATGATGTAAGCCTCTTTGTCTCCACCTGCATAGTGATACAAGTTAGTTGAAAGGATAGTTTGCTGATAAAGTTGGAACCATGACCAAGGCATATAACATACCAAGTCAGTTCTGAATTTCAAATTATCAGGAATTGCGAGGTACATGTTACGCATGATCGTAACGATGTTAGACGAAGTTACAGAAGTCTCGTTTGAAGTGTTTCCGTCTACTGGTGAACCCGCATCAATCAACTTAATGAGGCCATCATATTTGTTATAGTTCGCTGCTACCGAAGCAGTATCACCTTGCCAGTCAGCGATCTCAATAGCCTGTGCTAGTTTCGCTTTTTTCTCGTCGAAGTATACACGAGCGAAATCTTCCGGCATTGTTTGTTTACCATTCAACAAACCTTGTTTAAGTTTTACTTGCAAGTATTTACCAGCGAAATCATCCAAACACAAATCTTCTGCGATAGCAACACGGCCAACGGTCAAAGGTTTATCTTCGAAAGAAGTTGTACCAGCAGCAGAACGTGAACATCCACCACCTGATTGGAAGATAACATCTGTCTCAAACAAATGCAATTTAGTTGACCCTTTTACACCTTTTACTAGGGTAACGTCGGCAGCGGTCATCTCCGGCATTACTTGAATTTGTCCTACGAGTGGGAAATCCTGATTCTCAATGTAGGCTGCTAAACTTGATACATCAAATGACATAAGTTATTAGTCTAAAAATTTATATTTACTTGTTTCTTTTTTTCCAAAGTCAAACACTTTGGCTGGCTTTTGAACTGGTTCCTTTGCTGGTTCTCCTTCGAGTTTAGCAAAGCGTTCTTCTGAGGCTTTTACAAACTCGCTGAACTGAGTTTTTATAGCGTCATTTTCTTTGTGTAGTAAATCGTTTTCTTTTTTTAGTTCTGCGATTTGGTTTTCAAATTCAGATACTTTTTCAATTCTTTCAATTAGGCGTTTAACTGCCTCTGATTTTTTAGGGTCTTCCGCTGGGGTTTCTTCTGCCAGTTCTTCTGTCTCCTCCTCCATCTCTTTAATCGAAGCGACAATACCCTCAACCTCTACCACTACGATACGTCCGTCTTGTAAAGTATGCTCACCTACCGGAGCAGGAATAGCAGTACCATCTTCGGCAATTACGTTAATCGCTGCGCCTGCTTCGATTGCTGGCTCAATAGTTACTTTAGTTACACCGTCGGCTAAAAGAGCCTCCTCGAATTTGTGTTCTTGCTCTTTCTTTTCTACCTCTGAGAATTTATCTAAGAAAGCACTGAACAATTCAATTGCTTTTGTACTCATGTTTGTTAGTTTATTGTATAAGTTTTTAGATTGATCTTCTGTACTTTTTTCCTTGAAATACTTGTCTACTGCCTCCTCGATAAACCTGCCTTCAATGGAAAATCCTGAGTATTCACCGGCTAAAGCCTTTTGGTAAATCTCCTCATTATCACATTTGACAATTCCAAACCAAGACCCATCGGCCTCTGTTGTGAATCCCTCTGGTACTCCAATTCCTTTTTTAGAATCTAATTGCCAATGGTTTAAAACATAAACACCCTCAGACAGTTTGCCTGTTTGGTGCATTTCGTTCATGTTTTTATTTAGACCGTTCTTGCTGAAATTCTCTACAATCTTGTCGATTGATTCCTTTGTGAAGACTACGTTATAGTAACCACGTTTAGCGTCGTAGCGTGGTATCTCCATGTCGGCTATCATAAAATAACCCATGAGTTTACGCTCCGCTTTGTCTACCTCTTTGAATTGAAAACGTGCCTCTTTATTGAATGCCATGAATGAAGATTCAATGGCTGGCTCATCAACTATTGCGATTTGAAACTCTAGTTGATCTCCTTCGGGTAAGGAAAGTTTAATAACGTCCATACCCTTATAAGTTTTATTTATACAAAAAAGTTATTATTTCTTTTGGTGGTTTTAAAATATTGTATATCTTTACATAACGTATGGGTATTCAAAATTTGAAATTATGAACAAAAATTTAATCGAAGAGCCGAACGGAAAATTTGCCAATACTTTATTGGCCGCTGGCTGGGTTCCTGTAACTGAACGAATGCCACCCGATGTAACACCTGTATTAGTATTCGGGTGGTGTTGTGATATATGCCATAATATTAGAATAGCAGAATATGAAGTTGATGGATGGTGGGAAAGCTATCACGGAAAAGATTTGACATTTGAACCCGAATACTGGATGCCACTACCGTTTCCGTCAGCTTGCCACTAACGGTTTGCGTATAAGAGCTGGTTTTTAAAAAATAAGGAGGAAAATATGGATTATGAATACACAAAAGTAATAGACCAATTAGCGTTGGCATTTAATGGACTTGAACACATTG
>JACCDR010752280.1_pt1 | contig 17295 bp, 33 predicted proteins | sample 7446431 | NCBI WGS metagenome assembly JACCDR01 (sample SAMN15323443, study PRJNA562643) | freshwater metagenome | isolation source: river surface water | place: USA:Blue River Watershed | collected 2017-08-17
TAAATAGAACTACTATCTTAACAAATGTAAATATAATTCTTTTATTGTTATATGATAAGCGGGGCGGGCGTTGTAGAGGATAGTGTAAATTGTTTTAGTAATTTAAGTAAAATATATTTGGTTGGTATTGTTTTACCCCTTTATCTTTGTTCTCTATTAATTAATTAAACGGTATAAGATTTATTGTATGGCACAAAGAAAAACAAAGTTTAAGCAATCATTCGGCAAGCAAATCAAGGAACTGCGCCAATCTAAGGGGTGGAATCAGATGGAAATGGCAGTAAAATTGGGTATAACACCCGCCCACATTAGCCTTTGGGAAACAGGACAGACCATGCCTGACAGCCGATATTTGGATATTTTGTGCAAGGAATTTGGCGTGGAATTGAAATTTGTTGAAAAATAAACTACCAAAAAAATAGTACCATAAATTTGGTTTACAAGAAAATGTACCATATCTTTGGTACTATAAAAATGGTATATGGAGAGATATAAACGGCCAATCTTGTATGACCCTAAAAAGTCGGTTATAGAACAAATCCAAGAACGGAAAGTAGAAGCAATTAAAAGAGTTGTTGTTGAAACGCCTATTGAATGGCTGAAAACGCACCCGCTATTTAGTATAGGTGGAATGTGTAAAGAGCTTGGCATTGACCCGTCAAATTTTCACAAACAAGTAAAAATGGGTATTTTGCCTAAAGACAAAGAAGATAAAATTGTTCAAATTTTAAAACAGTATGGATATGGTATTTGAAAGCGAAAAAGAATTGGAAATAATGCTTTGCGAAAATTCAGAGTCAAGTATTATACAGAATATTTCACTTTTTAAGTCTTGTATAGAACGTCAATATAAGTTAGAAAGCGGAAAAAGAATTGATATACTTTCATTTCATATAAATGAAAGCGATGAAATAGACGCAAATATTATCGAATTAAAAAACGTAACAGCCACGGCAAGTGCAATAATTCAATGCTGCCAATATGTTTTGGAATTATCTTTGATTGGGAACGGCGAGTCAAAATTTACCCCAATAATTATTGCCCCATCTTTTTCTTTCGATGCAATATGCTTATACGAATTTATGCCAAGATTGAGGCTCATTATGTTTTCAATAGGGTTGGACGGGTTACGCCTTGAAGAAGTACCAAGGTCGCCATCCCCGTATAACATATTAATGGGTAACTTATAAAACATACTTTATGACAAGAAAGCATTGTAAAGCTAAAAGTCCAAAAAGTATTCGATACAATGTAAAGGACTTTGAAGCAGCAGTTAGTCTTAGCGGTCGTAGTACCGTTCAAGGGCTATGGGATTATTTGCTTGCAAAGTATTTGGCGGATATGGGGGTGCGACAAGTTTCGCCTTTAGTGAATATTGACACACGGCCAATTGAACCAAAAATTTACGATGTTTCAAAGGAACGGGAAATTACGCCCGAAAAGACTTTAGTTTTACCGAAGCCGTCAAGCGTTGGGGTTGGCGGAATAGTTGCCCCAAGGGAAATTACTACCGACAAAGAAATTGACGAGTGGATGAAGTCGGTTATGAAAACGCCGCCAATGAAAGGCGCAAAAGAATGGCATAAAGCGGTTCAGATAGACGAACCCGAAGTGGACGATATGCCTATGTGGACACCGAAGCCAAAGCCCGAAAAAGAGGGGATAAAAGCCGAAACGGAAAGATTCGCTGCGGCTGAAATGAAACGGTTGGCCGAAATGCAAGAACGGGCGGCGAAACTGAAAGGCGGGAAAAAGAAATAAGTTTCGGCTGCACAATAAGTAATAAGCGGGTGGCGTTTTAACCGAAAACAAAAATTTTATGGCAGTTTCAATTTTAGAAGCATTACAGAACGCAAAGTACAATCTTGGTCATGCCGAAAGGATGCCTCATGTGTTTTTGCCTTTGGCAGCCGCACAACTAAGCAATGCTATTACTCTTTTAGAGAAGGGTTACGGTATTTGGGATGAAGTTGAACCGTTATTTGACGAATTTGGCGATGTGGAAAATGTGCCCGAAAAATCCAAAGCATGAAAAACATACCACCTGAGATTTACCTGCAAGTAGATGCAGACGGGAAAACGCCCGAAGATTTCAGCGAACTACATGAAGTGTCATGGTGCGCCGACCGTATCTACAAAAATGATATTGAGTATGTGCTATCTAAAAGTAATTCGATAAGTTTGACAAATAACACAAATCAAATTAGTTTGGTAAACTCTACCGAATTAGTGGAATTACTTGAAGATTTGAAAGACTACATGAATGACCGGGCGGACGTTTTCGATGGCGGCTATGACGAGGATGGGCGGTGGTGGAATGTTCCCAACGAAGAAATGACGTTTAAACAACGAATTGATGCGGTTTTGCGTTCGGCCACCGCCCAAACAAAGGCAGAAGTTTATGGCGCAATATTTAATAAAACAAATAATTCTGAATAAAAATCATAATTTATGGCAGATGTACTAACTATTACAAACAAAAAAACAATAATTTCATTTGGCCATTTTGACCATGAAATTGAAATTGAAATTTCAATGAAAGATAGCGACGGAAACACATTAGGTATACTTTGGGTTAATGAGGAGTTTATAAAAGAAATAGTAAGGCATCTTTCTCGCCAACTTGAAATTTTAAGTAAAAATAATATATGAGCAAAGGAAGCAGCACAACCACATTAACCGTCCGCAACCCGCAGGGCGAAGATGAAGTACAACTTGAAGTTGCCTTTGATTGGTGGTACGATGCGGGCGTTTGGCGTTATCCTGATGGAAGCGGGCAGCCGCCTGACGGTGGCGTAGAAATGACTTCATTCGACACTAAAGACGGCGAACCCGCCCCCGATTGGCTGACTGATGATTTGGTGCAGGGCGCACTCGAAGAAGCGGACTTGGATATTCCTTACTACTAAAAAACAGTACTACTATGACAGCTATGCAGGAATTGTTGATACATTTCAACGAAAAGAACGAATCGGGGTGGTTTACTATGGATGAAATCGAGCAAGCGATTTTAGACTTTGGTATCCCCGCTGAAAAACAACAAATAGAAAGTACTTGGTGGGCGGGGCATGACGATGGTGTTGTACACAATGTAGTATGCCCGCCCGAAAGTGCCGCAATTTTATACTATAACAACCTATTTTATGCGCACCAACCGCCACGCACCGCCACTTAGCCGATACCGAGTGTACTCCAACGGCAAGATAGGCCGCCCCGTTTTGAAACACTACGAAGAAATAGGGTTTTGGATATTTTATGTGGCGGCTGCAATAATTATGTTTCTTTGACGTTTTGTAAAGCATGAAACAACCTACCTATTGGAATTTGGCAGATGCGTGGAACGCTTCGGCCATAAAAGAAAACCGACCGTTACAGCCAAGAGAATACATTTATGCTTCGGAAATCTTTGGCGCAAAGATTGACCGTTGGCTAAAGCTACGGGCTATTGAGTTCAGCAACCCGCCTAACGACCGTTCTTTGCGGAAGTTTTTTGCGGGGAATGTTTGGGAATATGTGGTAAAGCAAATATTGCTTGTGTGCGGGCTGTACCACGCCGAAGAAATCAAAGTAGATGCCACACCGTACAAAGATATGCTACCCGTTCACGGGCGGCTTGATTTCGTTGCGGGCGGCTTTGTGGATAAGGCGGAAGCAATGGCAAAACTTAAAGAACATCATTTGCCCGAAATACTACACGGGCTTGCCGAAAAAGTAATTGATAGTTTGGCGGGACTTGACCTTGAAAAAAAGATACTTGAAATAAAGTCGGTGTCAATGTTTGTGCATGACTACCTTGAAAAACGGCGGAAGCCGCTTGAATATCACGTCGGGCAAGTCTACCACTATCAGCGAAATAACCCGTTTGGCTACAAGGCGGATATTGCGTACATATCGAAAGACACGGCGTTGCTGCACCAATTCAGCATTGATTCGGCGGAAGTAGAACCCGCCTATATGCAAGACATAGTGCAAATCACCTATTTCCACACGAAGGACATACAACCGCCGCTTGAACCCATATCAGGCTTCGATTACAGCATAGGCAAGTTTTCCAAGAACCTAAAGGTAGAATACAGCCCGTACCTTACAATGCTATATGGGTTTAAGAATCCTGATGATTACAGGCGGGCGGTTCAGCCCACAGTATTGCGGTGGAATAATGTTCTTAGCCGCTATGCAAAAGTCGAAGGCGGCGGCCTGACTAACACAGGCAAGGAAATGAAAATTACGCCGCAAAACAAAGAAGTTCGGCAAGAAATAATCAAATCAGGGTACGATTTTGACGAACTTTTGCGGGTAAAAATCGCCTTTGCTGACAACGAAGATGAAGAAACCGAATAAAAAAATGTTCCATGACAAACGAACAAGCACTTAAAATCCTTCAAGAATATTCGCATTGGCGCAAAGGCGGCAACACCAAAATGCCATCTACCGTACATATTGGTATGGCAATTGACCACGCTATAACCGTCTTATCTAACTTAGAAACAAGTCACTACCGTAAAATAATTGTCGAACAATTTGATGAAGAACGGCGGCTTCGTGACAAATACGAAGGGAAGCAAAACGGTTACAAATATGCGCATCGGGCGGCGGCCTTGCGGGATTTGCTTAAAAAAATAGTCGTTATGCTTGTTTTTATCCCCGTTTTTTCTTTTGGTCAGCGCAATAAAAACTTTTGGCTAAAGCAAGGCATTGCCGCCACTACAATGCTTGCAGCAGGGTGGTTGCAAGGGGCGAATGAAGTCGCAGTAAACGACTACCGCAGGTTTGCGGCACGGCATCCCGCCGCCAACCCAAAGTTTTCTAACCCACGCATATCATTCAAACGTAAGTACGAAAACTTTCCTACTGATAAAAGCCCTGCTTATTTTGGAAGTACCACATTTTTAGCTTGGACTTCTGACCGCCATCATTTGTACAACACTACAAGAAACTTTTTAGTAGCGGGCAATATCGGTATAACAATGTCGTTATATGAAAAGCCGAATTGGAAGCAGATAGTGCTGCAAGCGGCGGCTTCTTGGGCGTTTTTTGCGTTGGGCAGCGGGGCGGCGCATTATTATTATAAACCAATTGATTGACATGATTAAAAAACTATTAGCGGCTTTCCTCTTTTGCTTTGCGGCTATTGGCGGGTTTTCGCAGCTAAATTACAGCCTTGGATTAGGAAAAAGTTTTTCATCAGAAGCGGTTACAGCACAAGCGGGCGTTGGTGGGCGTGTCGGTTCTCTTTTGTACCTTGAAGGACAATTCAGGGCTTATTCAAACGGTTATCCCACTTTGTCGTTTGGTTCTGTAATTGGGGCGGCGCACTCGTGGAATAACGGGAAAATGCACGACCTTACAACTATTTTTTACATCAAAGCGGATTGGATAATCGCCGCCAATGACGGCTACAAGGCCGACCCGCCTACACCTTTTGGCTTTGGAATAAAGCACTACATTTATGAAGCCTTTGTAGATTTAGGCTATCAGCACTCACAAATCGTCTTTACGGTCGGGTACTCTCTAAATTCATTGTTCCGATGATTGTAGCCCTTAGCAAGTATTCAAGCGGGAAGGTATTGGCCGAACCGACCGAAAGAAAAGAACAAAAAGTTATTGACTTTCATTTAGAAGCCGTCAAAAACCCCGTTCCTTACAACGAAAAGTGGGGCTACCGCCGACACTACCCAAACGAACAGAAAACAAGAAAAGGATGGGTAGAAATACACGGCCAATTCGACGAACTGATTCGCCGCCGCAAATTCACAACCCGAAAAGAACGTAACGATACCGTAAATAGGTTTGTAAAATTATGCCACAAAGGAAACTATTACCTACAAATAACTTTTGACTATGTTTTTTAAAACAGTTAAGATTCCAATTGAGTTAATGCCAATGATATACGAAGTGCTGAATGATGCTCAAAAGAAAATATCCGAAATAGCATCTATTGGCATAAAATTAAGCATAAATGCAATAGGGGAATCAAATGATATAAATTATATAGCTTGGATAGGATTGCAGCAGGCTATAAGTAATGCTTCGGGTCTTTCTTGGTCAAAAATCACGGAAAGGTCAAGGCGGAAGCCGCTTCCATTGCTAAAAGGTTTATATTCCTATATAGGATACGAAAAAATTGGCGGGAAAACACTTGACGAGATAAGCAAAGATTTAAACTATAATGACCATACCGACGTAATAAACGCTATTAAGCGGTTTGAAAACCTTTTAGACACAAACGATGAAGTTGCTGTGAAAATATACAAAAAAGTCATGAAAACACTTTATAAACGGGATGGCAGCCTGAATACAGACCCAAATAAAAATTTTTTGGAAAATTTGGAAGAAAGCGATTAATTTTGATTTGTGAGAAAATATATTTTACATACTTTTGACTATTAATAGCGTTCTGTGTGGTGGGTGGAAGCCCACACAGAACTTAGGGTAATTTTACCGCCGCCGTTTGTGACTTCCACCACATCGGCGGTTTCTTTTTTTATGACAACGAAGTTCACAACAATTTACCATTCTTTCAGGAAAGCACATAAAATATCCGCTTTGGAGTACATTTTATGCGACATTATTCATTTCCTATGTACAAATTCACGCAACGAAGCAGGTGGTTGGTGCTATCAAAAGCGTGAAAATATGGCAGAAGAAATAGGAATAAGCAAGCAGGGCTTGTTAGATATGATTGAAAGAATGATTGAAAAGGGCTTTTTGGTGAAGCATCCTATGACAAAATTCCTTAAAACAACTTCAAAATGGGATGCCGTTTACATTGATGAAGGTGGCTTTACTGACGGTAAAGAAACTTTACCGAAGGAAAAGAAAGTTGACCGTGTCGGTAAAGAAACTTTACCTGAAAGGGGTAAAGAAACTTTACCTATTAATAATACCATTACTAATCAGCATCAAAATCAACCACAAGCGGGCGGCGAAGAAGATTTTGAATTACCAAAGCCCCCTTTAATTAATTCGCCGCTTGGGTTAATGACGCAAATATGGAAACATCATTTTCCAAATTACGTTTTTGTTCCTAAAAACGACAATCCTGCTTTGCGTGAAATTTCTGAAATTATTTTTAAGAAGCAGCCAAATCTTGTTGACGAAGAAACTTTAAAAGACGGTTTTTCAAGTTTTTGCAAGAAAGTAAAGTCGCATAATTTCTATTCAAACACAAGTTTAGGTACGATAAGAAACAAAATTCAGGATATTTTAATGCACCAAGGCAATAACGGTTTAAAACCTTCGTTAAAGACAACTGAATTGGATAGCGGCGTTCCGCAGGACGAATACGCCAAGTACGCACAAAAAGTAAACGCATGACGGCTAAGGATGCTATTTTAAGTATTGGGTTATTGGTTGATGAAAGGTTTTCATTGGACAATCCTGTTATAGAAAACGCATACAAGGCGATTTACGGCGTTTTTTCGCAAGCAACCGATAGGACTGTAAGGAGGACAGGCGTTATGGCAATAGGCGGTGTCGGGAGTGGCAAATCTACTTGTTTACGAATAATGCACAGGTTATTTCGGGATAGCAATTGCCGTTTTTTGTACAAAAGGGCTTCCGAAATCAAAGATTTGATAGAAAGCAGCCCGCTATCAGAAATTAAGCAAGATATTGGTTACGGACTGAAATGCGACCTTTACATTGACGATTTGGGTGTGAATGGCGGCGAAATAAAAAAGTACGGCACAACAATTTCAGTTTTGGGTGAACTTCTTTTGGACAGGTACGAACTCTACATAAATGAAGGTTGGCTTACCCATATTTCATCAAACTTACTTCCTGAAAGCGAAAACCCGCAAATAGTAACTCTTAAAAGCGTATTTGGTGACAGAGTATATGACCGACTAAAGGAAATGAATACGCAGATTATCTTCACCAATAAATCGCTTCGCAAATGAATTTTGAAAAGAAAAAGCGTAGCGGTACGGCTGACCTAAACTCATTGTTGTACGGTAAAGTTCCACCGCAATCAAAAGACTTGGAAGAAGCCGTATTGGGGGCTTTGCTTATTGAAAAAAGGGCTATTTACGATGTAGTTGAATATTTGGATGCAGACGTTTTTTACGTCGAAGCCCACCGATTGATTTATAAGGCTATCTTAGACCTGCATAATTCAAACAATGGGATTGACATTTTAACGGTTACACAAAAGTTAATTGATTGGGGTGATATTGATAAGGTTGGCGGCGCATATTATGTGACAAGAATAACCAATTCAGTTGTAAGTTCTGCCCATATAGAAGAACATTGCCGAATCATTATTCAGATGTACATTAAGCGGGAAATGATTAGGATTTCAGGCGAATGTATAAATAGTTCATACGATGATGCTACTGATTCCTTTTCGCTTATTGACAACTTAAAAACCAAAATATCAGCTTTGGATAGGCTGATTATGAAGGCGAAAGTTACCAATATTGACAAAATTGCCCTATCAATAATAGAAAACTTGGTCAATTCAGTCCAATTAGCAAGGGAAGGTAAAGAAAACCCGAATGATGTTTTTACAGGAATACCCGAATGGGATAAAATAAACGGGTCGCTTTTTAATGGGCTTTACATTGTGGCGGCAAGGCCGGGCATGGGGAAGGGCGTACACATGACCGAATGTATCGCCCGAATGTCGCAAAAGTTTCCTGTCGGCGTGGTGAACGGCGAAATGACCAATCAGCAGCTATTAATCAGGCTTGGGTGCAACATAAAGGGCATTGACAACCAATTATGGAAAAGGGATAAGGTTTCCATTACCGATTATGAACTTGACCAAGTAAAGGAAGCGATGGAAGCCTGTATTAACTTGAAACTTTTGGTTACTGATGAAAAGGACATTGACTTAATTAGCAGCAAAATCCGCTATTGGAAGTACGAATGTGGGGTAAAATGCGTCTTTATTGACTTTCTTACTTTACTGAAAGTGAACGAAGAAAAGTCTAAGTATTGGAATGACAGGCAGAAAATAAACCATATTTTGCAAGTTTTAACCGATTTGAATAAGAAGTGCGAAATACCTATAATTTTGTATGCACAGTTAAATAGGGCTTTGATGCAGCGGGCTTCCAAAGAACCAAACTTGGGCGACCTTAAAGAATCAGGAAGCATTGAAGAATTGGCTTTTCAGGTTTCATTTTTGCACCGCCCTGAATATTACGATGAAACGGGTGTAGATGAATTTGGCGAAAGCGTAAAGGGGCTGATGTATCAGATTATTGCCAAGCATAGGGATGGAATTTTGGATAGAATTAAGTATCAGGCTATATTGAAATCAAGCAAGTTGAATAGTTGGTACGGCGGCGGCGTTCCGTCAATTACCGCAAATAATTTGCCTTCTTGGGATAATAAATCGCTACCATACAATAATCAAACGCCCCGCAACGTTAGTGGTGACGACGGATGGCCGACAATGGAAGAAAAAGAACTTTTTTAAACATAAAAACACAAAGTAAATGCCGAATGTAATCAGCCCTGTCGGGCAAAAGTTGCTGATAAGCCCTGTAATTGAGGAAGAAACGGGCGAAAACGGGGTGATAATCCCCGTAACAAACAACGCTGACCTTGCCAAAGGCCGTATCGTACAAGTGTCTCCGTACCTGCAAGACATTTACAAAGTAGGGGAAAACGTTTTGTATTACGAGAAACGTGCTATCGGCGTAATTCACGAAAACAAGCCGCACTATTTGATTGACGGCGGCGATGGTTTGGCACAAGGCGATGTATTGGCGATTATTGACTAAAATAATTTTTATGAACGCATTAAAAAGGTTTGTTTATTTATTATTCATTATAGTTTCTATTTTATTAGTGCCTATTGAAGCCCTTTTTTTAGCATTAAGATGGGTTTTCACAGGGAAAAACTTTGCTTGCTATCCTTTATTTGTTTATTTAATAGCAGGTGAATTTACTTGGTCAGAATACTTAAATGATGATTTTTAACATGAAAATACTTGTCAAATTTCCGTCCCGCAGCCGCCCCGACCGCTTTTTAAAAAGCCTAAATAGCGTGTACGAATTAGCATACGACCCCGCCAATGTCTTTGTATTGGTAACGGCGGACGTGGACGACCCGACAATGATGAATGGTTACGTTTACACCAAAGTAGTAAACGAATACAAAAACATCAAAATAGTGTACGGAAAGTCCGAAAGCAAAATCCACGCAATAAACCGTGACTTGGATAAAGTAGCGGATTTTTGGCCTGAAATCGCCGATTGGGATATTATCATGGTGCTTTCGGACGATATGCGTATGACGGCGTATTCGTGGGATGAAATTGTAAGGGTTGAAATGCAGCGGAATTTCCCGCACGGCGACGGATACCTGCATTTTCAAGAAAAAGACACTAAGCGGCTGCTAAACGTCATGGAAATAATGGATAGGGACTACTATGAACGTTTTGGCTTCATATACCACCCGTCATATTTGAGTTTGTGGGCAGATAATGAAAAGACGGAACTTGCTAAAATGCTTGGCCGCTACAAATACATAGAAAACGAAATCTTTGTCCACGAAAACCCCGTGTACGGCTATCAGCCAAGAGATGATATGTTTGATGCCCAACAGAATCTTTGGGGCGTGGATGAAGCCAACTACAACGCCCGCAAAGCAATAAATTTTGAAATTAAAAAATGGCAATTAAAAACCAAATCATAAAAATGTCACAACTATTTACAGGCAGCATTTGCCTATCCGACTTGCTTGATATGGCAAAACGCCAACACAGCGCATTTACAAAAGCGCAAAACGGCAAAATTTACGCCAACATTAAAATTTGGCTAAATGACGAACCCGATAAATACGGCAACTCGGTTGGCCTGCAACTTAATTCCACAAAAGAAAAGAAAGATACCGAACCCACGTTTTATATCGGCAACGCCAAACGAGTTGAAGCCGCCGCCCCAAAGCCGCTGACCAACTCCGACCTAACCAATTTATCCGAAGATTCGCTTCCATTTTAATTTTCCATTTTAATCCCATATATTTGTAAAAATTTTTGGGATGAAAAAGTGTTTTAAATGTGGTTTAATTCTTGACTTGTCTTGTTTTTATAAACACAGCCAAATGGGTGACGGCCATTTAAATAAATGCAAGGATTGCACTAAAAATGATGTCAAGGCTGATTACAATAAAAAATCAAAGAATATAGATTGGGTTGAAGAAGAACGAAAAAGAGGTAGAGAAAAGTATCGCAGGCTTTATGTTGGTACGGGAAAAGCAAAACCCGAATGTAATTATAGATGGGTGCAAAAATATCCTGAAAAAAGAAAAGCAAACATTATGGCAGGAGAATTGAAAGCACCATTTATGGGTGCAGAAAGGCATCATTGGTCTTACAATGAGGAACATTATAAGGATGTTATTTGGCTTTCAAAAAAAGACCACATGAAAGCCCATAGGTTTATTGTTTACGACCAAGAAAGGCTCATGTATAGGCGTTACGACAACAACATCCTTCTTGATACTAAAGAATCGCATGAATCGTTTATAGTTGATTGTATAGTCAATAAAGAAGATTAGCATGACAAAAAAAATCTTAGAATCCATATACCACATAGCACTATTTAAGCGTTATACTGATATGCCACGGCACATTGAGATTTTGTACAGCGGTTTGTGGTGGGTTTGCGTCATTTTATTTTGTTACCTTATATCGAATTTTGCATGAAGCTATCAATAATGATTCCGACAACTCCCGATAGGCGGGCGACCTTTGAGTGTATTATCCAAGAATTACACGCCCAAGCCGCCGAAAGCTGCTACGAAATAGGCAAGGACTTTGAAATCATCAGCATAGAAGATAACCGTGAAACGAGTGTAGGGGCAAAGCGGCAAAAGCTATTGGAAATGGCGCAAGGCGATTTTGTAGTCGGGATTGATAGCGACGATTTCATTGCCCCTACTTACTTGCAGGATATAATCGGCGCAATCCGTATGCACGGCTACGGGATAGACCACGTTGGGTTCTACGAAAGGTGCAACATTGACGGCCAACTAAGCCGCAGCATATTCAGCATAAGGCATGAAAAATGGGGCGAAAATATTGACGGTTTTGACCATGTACGGTGCGCCAACCCAAAGTCGGTAATCAAGCGGCCAATTGCATTGCGTGTAGGCTTTGAAGATTTACGCTATGGAGAAGATAGGGTTTTCAGCGAGAAGGTCACGCCGCTGCTTCATGTAGAATGTTTCATTGAAAAAGAACTTTACTACTACAATTATGTTTCAACGCCCGAAATAAACCGATACGGAATAGTATGATACACGAATTTAATCATCCAATCCCCGTTGTAACCGAACAAGGCGAAGATGGATACGCTATTTACGTTCAAAGCAACGGAATGTTTGAGAATGACGTATGGGCGGTCGTCCTTTGCAACGGCGGCGTAATACGCCACTACAACACATCACAATTAAAGATTTACCAAAATCAAACGTTTAACATTTTAAAGGATGGACAAAACAAAGACAATTAATCAAGGTGATACGTTAGTTTGGGCGGCAAGAAACTATATTGAAAGACAATTTGTAAAGTCAGTAAAAAAAGGAATGTTTTTCAAATCTGACGTTTATGGTTTGTTTATATGTACAGATGTATCATCTAAAACATTTTCTATTCAAGCGGCTAACGATTACGTGCAGTACAATGACATATATAACATTCGCCCAATAAATGTTGACAGCGGGATTATAAGAGAAGTAACAATTACAATAGGTGACGGAGTATAAAAAAAATTACTAAACATGGATTTGACAAATAGCAAATGTTGTATTATTAGTTGTGGAGTAGGCGGTTGGTACGGCGCAGGTGTAGAACGGTTGCACAGAAGTTTGGTGTACCACGGCTACGCAGGGGCATTGCTACTTTACAAAGACATTTACCCGCCCGACTGCCCGCCGCACAGCGAAAACCCTTATGCCTTCAAGATATACGCCTTCCGTGAAGCAATAAAACTTGGGTATCGGCAGATAATGTGGCTCGACAGTTCTTTTTGGTGTATCAAAACACCGCACCACATATTTGACGACATAATTGACAACGGCGTTGTCGGGTTCAGCAGCGGGTACAATTTGGCGCAAACCGCCCCCGACCGATTACTGCAAAGAATGGGATGGACAAGGGATTACGCCGAAACGCTACCCGAAATTGCTACGGGGATGGTCGGACTAAATTTGGACAACCCAAACGGCAAAGCAGTATTTGATTTGTGGGCGCAACTTTGTGAAGAAGGCTATTTCAAAAACAGCCGCCACCACGACACAAACGATAGCCTTGATTACCGATTTTTGCACGGGCGGCAAGACCAATCAAATTATAGCTGCGCAATTCATCATCTTGGGATTGAAATACAACCAAATGATTACGTTGCATATTATGGCACTCCTCATAACCCCGAAAAGCTAACTTTTTGGATTGGCGGTCTTTAAATATAAATACTATGTTGCCTACATTTGAGGTTTGGAAATGGATTATTGGTTACGAAGGTAGATCCGAAATAAGTAATAGGGGGCGAGTTAGGATATGGACAGGAAAGCACGTTGGCGTTAAAGGTAGAATAAGATTTTTAGTCACGCCTATTGTAATTAAAGTTCATACTACTAAACATGGGTATATACAAACGACAATAGGTAGTATTGTAAAATCAGATTCAATAAAAATAAGAATACACAGACAAGTAGCTTTTGCATTTATAGAGAATAACGACATAGAAAAAGTAGAAGTAAATCACATAGATGGCAATAAAGCTAATAACAATTGGTATAATTTAGAATGGGTCAGTAGGCACGAAAATATTGACCATGCTTTTTCAACAGGGTTAATTAAGCCTGCGCTTGGGGAAAGCCAATCAAATACTAAGCTAACTAATTTACAGGTAATGGAAATATATACATCAAAACTTAAAGTAAAAGAATTGTGCGACAGTTATGGTGTTTCAAAAAGTGCTATTTGCGATATTAGAAGCGGGAGAACTTGGTGGCATTTAACAGGGCAAAAACGTCACATAAAACCAAGCGAAATTGGTAAATTTAAAAAATAGTTATGTACGAAGGACTTAAAAACAGGATATTAGCGACCTACCAAGGCATCAGAAAGCCGCTTGAAACCAAAGAAATAAAAACATTCAGGGTGCAAAAAGGCGTTAAGGTCGGCGACATAATTGCCACCGAATACGGAACGCTGCACATTCACATACAAATAAGGCCAACTAAATTCAAAGCAAAGTATATTAACGGAAATGCAGGAGAAGCATACATAGTAGCGCAAGACGCCGCCCAAAACGCAATAATAATGGCTAACGCCACAACCGAAAAATAAAATCATGAAAGCAATAGTATCAACCAACTGCGACCCAAAGTACATATTTTTCATGCCTATTGTGGCGTGGTGTTGGAATAAATTAGGTGTTAATGTTCGGTTTTTAATGCCGTACATGCCAATGGAAGCAGGTGTAGCAAGGTTATGTAACACAGTATTTGATACGCTTTTAGATAAAAGCATATTTAGCCTTGAAAACAGTATCATGAGTTTTAAAGCACCAACACAGAACCACGAAGTAACATACACCCAAGTAAGCCGCCTATTTGCCGCCGCCGATACGTCAATACCAGATAATGAAATCTTGGTGACAAGTGACATTGATATGGCTGTGTTTCAAATCCCGCCACACGACTTAAACGGTGTATTTTTGGTTTTCGGGGCTGACCTTGTGCCGCCTAATCAATACCCAATTTGTTATTTAATCGCAACTGCTAAGGCGTGGCGGGAAGCATTTGTAAACGGGCGAACATTGCAAGATTGCCTTGATGACGAACTTGCACATGAAAATTGCGATAATATGCGTGGTAACTTGTGGTCGAGAGACCAAGAAAGAGCATTTAATTTCATCAATATAACAAGCCCGATTTTTTTTAATCGGGCAAAAGAAGGCACACAATTCGCCACAAAAAGAGTTGACCGTGACAATGTTTTTTGGTACGAAGATTTGGTGGACGGCGGGGCGGGTATCGTAGATGCTCACCTATGGCGACCGGGCTACACGGAAGAAAACGTACAAAAAATAGTTGCCCTTCTACATATTATTTACCCAAATGAAGCGTTTGATTGGCTGTGGGAGTATGCAGCTAAATTTCGTGAAATTTTAAATCAGCAACAATGATAGAAAGAACAGATTTGGTTGAGTGGCAAATTCAGGAAAAAGAAACAGGATTAGTGAAGTGTTGGTGGACGCATCCGTTTTTGGATTGGATGGACACGCAAGACTTTTCTGACAAAACATGGCTTGAATTTGGGGCGGGGCTTGGGACGGCTTGGCTTCGGTCAAAATGCAAGTTGGTGGATAGTATTGAAGCAAGCAACTCATGGTCGGACAAGGCGCAAGCCGAATGTGAAGCCAACGGCAAACACAACGGTAGCATTATTACGTTTGAACGTGATTTGCGGGACGGCGTGGCGTGGGAAGATTTGCCGCATTATATGGCACTAATTCCCAAAAACAAGCAGTACGATGTAATCAGCATTGATGGAATTTACCGTACAGAAATGGTGCAGTGGGCGATTGACCACCTAAAAGGCCGCAACGGACTTTTGATATGCGACAATTTCATGCAAGACTTTGTGTGGATAAGCCCCGCCGCAGAAGAAATGCTTGCGCCGTATAAAATGCACCGCTTTGTTCAGCCAAACCATATTAACCACGAAGGCCGCCCGTGGAACACAAGCTATTGGATAATACCATGAGTAATACACTTAACATCATTTACGATAATAGGCGCAGCGAGAAGTACGAACCGCTTATCAGCGAACTTCGGCGGCAAAAAATATCTTCATACGTCATACACCCCGCAACCGTCTTAAAACATTCAGTAGTAGAAAGCATAAATGCTTCGCACAAGAAATTAGTACAGATGGCAAAAGAAGCGGGGCTGCCGTATGTAATAATCGCCGAAGATGATTTGATGTTCACGGCGGACGGGGCGTGGAAATACTACCTTGACAATATGCCGCAGTCTTTTGACCTTTATTTAGGGTGTACTTATGTTAAGCCGTTTTCCCCGTTAAAAGTGTGCGGATTTCAGCTTTACACCGTACACCAAAAGTTTTACGACACATTTTTATCGGTATCTGATAAGGTGCATATTGATACGGCTATGGACGATTTAGGCGGGGATTACCACCTATGCCAACCAATAGTAGCGTTACAAAGGGCGGGGTTTTCCGCCAACAACAATGCCTATGCTGATTACAACAAGCAAACATTAACCGAAAAAGATTTATTTTGGTGAAAATTCCTTTTATTACATATCGGGAAACTGACAGCAGCGGCGAATTACAATACTTTATTTGTCAAAAAGTATCACCACATTATGTAGGAATGATTATTGATAATCCTAATTTTGAATCCGTCCATAAAGTCCCAATCCCCAATACTATAATGTATGTTGCGTATGCGGGTATTATTGACGGTTGGCTTTACCCGATGCACAGTCACGCCAAACAAGAAATAAACGGCATTTTAGTGGTTATGGCCGAATGGTATTGGACAAACCGCATATCAAAAAACCAACAAAAGTATAAAAAATGGCTACTTTCCAATCAGGTTCAACCTACGTCTTACTAAAAGTAAAATCCAAGTTTACAGCACATTTTGAAAAGATGATTGCGGCGGCCAACCTGCACGTTGGCACGAAAGTAAACCCCGCAGACTATGTAAATATTGTAGGCGAAGTGGTAGCCGTCCCCCGCAGCGTAGCAAAGCGACACGACCTTAAAGGATTCAGCCCCGCCGACATTCGTGTAGGTGACCAAGCCATATTTTCCTACCAAGTAATTTACGACCTTGAAGAACTACCTGACGGCCAATTCAAGTACCGAAACGAACTGAATTACAAGATAAATGGCGTTTTTCGGGCGCAGTTGTCGCACATTTTCGCCGTAATCCGTGACGAACAAATAATTATGGTAAACGGCTATGTCATGCTGCAAGAAATAAGCCAACCGTCGCAATTGGTGCTTGTAACCGCCAAAAGAATGACACCTAATGCTGTTTCGGCCACCGTTGTCGGGATAGGCAACCCGCTTACCACGCAGAGGCCAATCGAAGTACAAATCGGCGATAAGGTGGTTTTAGACCACCGAAAAATCCAACACTACCAAATAAAAGACGAAAAATTTGGCATTGTACAGCAGCGGCACATATACGGAATAGAAAAAAGTTGTTAAAAGTTCAAAAAGTAGTATTTTTGATTCCAAATCATTGCAATGGATTTGGCCGTATATCACAATACGTTGAATTTTTACA
>JACCDR010790042.1_pt1 | contig 17292 bp, 4 predicted proteins | sample 7446431 | NCBI WGS metagenome assembly JACCDR01 (sample SAMN15323443, study PRJNA562643) | freshwater metagenome | isolation source: river surface water | place: USA:Blue River Watershed | collected 2017-08-17
TACCGAAGGCGTAGTAATTATAGTAGCTTCGCAAGGCCGCTCGTATCGCCCCATTTTCACTTATTCGCTCATCACCCACTACAGCCCTGACATTGCCCAGATGATCGGTCAGTTCGTACTCTTTTTCACTGAGTAGACGCGTTGCTAACGCCGCTGTGTTCAGTGTGCGAGGGTGCGGCTTATATACCCCGATTCTCGAGCCTCCAAAGATATACAATTCGGTTTGAGTTGCCAACAAAGCCCCAGGCTGTTTTTCGTAGATACTCAACACATTCCCTTCTGCATCTCTAACATAGTAGGTAATGGTAACGGTTTCTGGATTAGCTGCTTTATTGGTCACCTTCTTACTGATTCGGTTGCCTTCTCCATCATACCCATATTCAATAAGCTGGCTGATTCCCCCCTGAGGTGTACGTTTGGTCACTGTACTCACTTTGTTGTACACTGTCCAGGTAATATCGGTCATATCTTGTTCATCATGAATCAACTGGCCCCGTGCATCATATTTGTAGTTGTTGCCTTCTTGGTCTCCTGGCTGGCTTTCAATATCCTCTGTCCAATCCGCTGTGGCTACGGCATCTTCAACCCGTCGGAGGCGGTTTGTTCCAGGGTAATACCGATAGGTGAGCCTGTCCATTTCCAACTGCAAGGCTGACCCTTGCGGTTTATATGCGTTCCGATTCAGCTTTAAAATATTGCCGTTCCCATCGTATTCGTAAGAGGTAGCATAATCCTGTTTGGTCACATACTGTCCATTTTCAAAACTAGCAAAGCTACTAGACTTGATCCGGTTCAATTCCTCATAGGTATACTGCTCAGCTGTAAGTCCCTCACTAGGATATCCACTCGGACTACTGGCTTTCTGCGTCTGGCTGGTCCAGCTTGCAATATTACCATTATACAAGGAACGGTTTTCGGCGGGAGTTTGGATATTTGCCTGATGCAAACCACCGTTCTGTGTTGTCCGCATATAATCACCTTGATAATAGCTCAAAGCCATGCCAAACGCATCTTGTGGCACTATGCCTTGCCCGTCACTGCCTGGATCATGCTCACTGGTCAAATCTGGATGATTGATAGCTTTTAACCAGCCATGAATGGTATAGGTATAGTCTACGCCTTGTACACGGTCTTCACCCAATTCCATACGTTTCAAAGGCCCATGCCTGTAGTACTCATAGGTAGCATCCTGTTCCCAGATTGTTCCATCGGCTGAGGTTTCAACCCCTGTCAATCGGTTGTCTTCATCATACGAATATCGGTGGTAAAACTGTTCGGCTGTCTTTTCTTGGTAGCTCACCTTCAAGACTTTGCCTGAAATTAGGTCATATTCGTATTTAATGTATTTACGTCCCAAATCTGGTATTTCTTGCACAAGCCACTCTACATTTCCATGTACATCATAACTGTAATAAGTGGCGTGTGTCTTGGTATCCTGCTCATAGAAACTGTAACTCACCCTGTTCTGCAAGTGGCGTTGGGGTAGGGGACTGGTGCCATTCGGATTGTATTCTACGCCTGATGGTTGTGAATACACCGTTCTTGTCACTTGCGTGCCAGTGGTCGGATAACTCATTTCTTCGACCTTGCTCTGCAAAGCTACGCTTGCTTGTAGGCTGCTTTCACCTACTTCTGTCACCCGACCTAAGTTGTCATATCTGGTGTAGGAAAAATGATTCTCTGCTACTTGTCTGGCATTCTGAGAGAAACGTAACTGGCTCTTATTATTATAGAAAAATACCGTTTTCCCCCCATCAGGCGTATTCTGTTCCACTAACTGCCCCAAACTATTATACACATAATCAGTCACCAGCCTGTGATCGGGCAAAGTATCGGCTTGCTCTACTACACTAAATTCATCGAGCAAATCCACACCTGCGGGTGGCACGGTACGGATCAAGTTACCTGCCCGGTCATAATAATACAAGGTGTAATGATGATAGCCCAGTGCATAAGACAAGTTGAGTGTGTCTCGCAGGTTTTCCTGACCGCCACATACGGTCTGATACTGCTCCCGATAGGCTAAAAGATGGGCATCACGGACACTGTCGATCTGCCTAGCAATAGCAGCCAGTAATGCCGTGGCCCGAATCTGCTCACAAGGAATCACTCTCAGCCTTTGGGCATATGCTACCATGTTGTCCCCAATCGGAATCGGTTTGGGGTCTGCTGCATCCACCAAAGGACTGCTCCAACGGAAACAAAACGGAGGGGTCTGCTGACAACTGACCGGCTGCGGACAAGCTTTGGTGGGTAGGGGACGGGTGGCTTCGAGCAGGTAATAAATATTGTCCCGACTCAGCACAGTTCGGTACAGCTGTACTTCGTCAAGCATACCCACCAGTGATCCTTCATTGGCTGTACCATTACCAGTACCCATGCCCGGCAAACCGCCCATCTGAAAGTTGTTCCATTGGGTAGGCAAAGCCATATCGGTGCGGCTGCCAATCCATTCCCCGTTTTTATAGAGTGTTCCCGTCCCATTTTGGAACGTAAAGGTAAAGAGTTGCCACTCGCCTACATCTACCAGTCCCGAATGGGTGGCAAGCACATGGGCCGCATCGGTGCCTACCTGTATTGAACCATCCCTTGAAAGCTGGAAGGCAAACGAACCCCAGCCCGCTCCAATCTGCTGCACTGCCGCCAGTGAGGAGGGATTCATCCAGAAACTCACACTGAAATTGCTGGCAGACCAGTTTAGATCCGACACCACTACCTTTGCCCCATTGCCGGCCCCACCAAGCAGGCTAGAACCGATCTTGCCCCCAATCGTGGTGATCTGTGCCCCACTGCTCAACTGGGCCTGATTGCCCTGACAACTCACATCAGGCACAAGCAATCCATTTGTACTACTACCACTACCACTGCTACCACTACCACTGCTACCATCAAAGGTGTAATAGGCCACCAGATCGGCTGGGTTTACACTGCGGGCCTGAATCGTCTGCCAGCGGCTTTGTAGACCAGCACTGAGTTCACTACCACTGTAGCCATACAATGACAAGGTATTGCCCTGACCACTCTGGTCAATCACTGTACTGTTTGCCCCTACACTGTTTGCTGTTTGGTCAAAATCCCATACCCCCACCACACCAGCCAGTGTAGAAGCCGTTTTGCCCCGACTCACATACAGGCTCTCTACCTCGGACTCACTCAGTACGTGCTTGAAAAGGGACAACTCATCGAAATAGCCCAAAAATTTGCCTATATTGAGTACCCCTACTCCATTCCAAAGCGGATAAGTGGCATTGTCCACAATAGCTATACTCTCACGGGTGGCAATCAAAACCCCATTGCGGTATACCTTCAGTTCACTGGCCGAATGGGTCACCACCAGGTGTGTCCACTGGTGAAGGGGTAAGGTACAGGGAATATAGAAATAGCGACTCGTGATCCAGATGCCGATATAGCCCGGATAGTACTCAATGCCCCACCCGTCGTAGTTGGAGTAGCTGTACTTGTGGAGCAACTCAAACCGCTGTCCACCTTTACGCATGAGCCAGAAAGAGGCCGAAAACTGATCGGAAAATGAGAGAGAGGCACTGTGGGCGATACCAAAATGATGGCTGTTTCCATTCAGGCTCAACACCCGCCGAAGGGTAGTGTCTACAGGCACAAAAATAGAGTCAGCTGGAGGGGCTAACCGGTTGCCCAGCTCAACAAATTCAGCCCCGCACCTAGGCCTGTCAAATGGGGTCTCTGATACGCCCAGCTCAAACTCATAGAGTAAAATCTGCTCTATTTTCTTTTGGGCCGCTTTGATAAGGATTTGCTCTTGCAAGGATTTGCCTTCCAGTGTCTGATTAGCCTGATTGAGTACCTCTAGTGAAGCTCCCTTTCGGCAATAGGCCACACAGGCTGCGGTCATCTTCTCAAGCTGACAACGGCTATAGGCATACACACTGCTGTCGCGCGGCTCTCCACTGGCCACCTGCCGACCCGTAAACGGATCACTGACTAGGCTGTAGCGGTCGCCCTGCACATATTGCCCCTTGGCATGAATCGCATCGACGAGCTGCTGGGAAAACTCTTCGCTCCGCCGATAGCAGGCACTGTCAAGCTGGCTGACGAGCAGGTTCTTAAACGTACCTACTTTTTCTTCGGGCAAGGGCTCGGGTTGTATATACTCAATACAAGCCGCCAGTTGGGGTCCTTTGACCGAATCCAGACGCACCACCAGGTTCTCATGCTGTGGGGTAAAGACGAAGGTGGGCAAGTTGAGCCCGATCCGGCAACGTTCCACGTTCACGTCCGTTGGCCAGAGGTAAAACAACTGGTAGTACTGCCGCCGAAGGTCCTGAGTCAAGCTAAAGTTAGCCACAGAGGCATCCCGCTGCACCCCCAGCACACGAGGGGCTCCCATCGAGCCAAAAAACATATCAAGCCACAATGGGCGGGGGGCTAGGGAATAATGACCTACGCCTACTACTTCTACAGGCGGCAGTACTTTGACTGGATCTACATTATAAAACTCGACGGCCGCCTGCCAGGCTGCCCAGATTTTTTCACACCCATAGCCTTGGGCAAAAAGCTGGTTGGCCATCGCATCCCAGTCGCCAGCCTGCCAACCTACCGGGTCTATCTGATTGAGTACATCAATCAAAGAGCGGTTGTTGGTGTGCAGGGTAAAATAGCGTTCCAGACTTGATAAACCATCGGCCCCGGTCAAAGGGCAAATATATTTAGGACAAACAGGTTCTATATAAGGAATCTGTAAGGTCAATGCACAATCTGGATCGGTTTGTCCAGGAGGGGTTTGTCCAGGATTTTCTGCCAGCGGCACTTTTATTTCATAATACTGGCTGCCATCGGAAGCTGTTAGCAGCGGATAAATAGTCGGCTGTGCTTGATGCAAGCCCTTGAGCCAGTCATACAAAGCCGTCGCATTGGCTGTCGAGTCAGGGGTCAGGTAAGTCTTAAACTGCTGCCAGAAAGGAGTCGAAAGCAGGTTTTCTTCGCTGTAATAAGCGGCCAGTGCGTCTAGTTCAGTTTGTAGCTCAGACACCCTAGGCTGTGTGGGGGGTAGGTTTGTGGTCTGATTCTGGTTGTAAGCCGTTACCCGTTTTTCAATCAAAAACGTACCGACAAGTCCCGTGAGCACCGTATCGAGGGGCTGTATGCGTGCATCTGTTCCGCAAGAACCCATGGGCAACAAACGGGTAAAGTAGGCCAAAGGCTTTTGGGGTTCTTCACTATCAAGCACCCGAATCTCAATCCGATAGTCACAGGTTTTACAACTTGACTGCCGGCACGCATCGGCAATGGCATCGGCTGTGAGGGTATAGGAAATCCTAAGATTGGTCGGAATGACAAAGGCAATGGATTTAGACGTGCGTGTGCCAATTGAGCCAAAGGGAGTTCGGTCGGCGAGCCGTTCGGTAATGGCTTTGGTGGCTTCAAACGAAGAGGGCAAGGTATCGAGGGCATACGGCTTGGGATTGACAGGGTCTTGGTTGTTAATCAAGGCTGTAGCCAATACCTTCCCATCTTTGGTCATGTAACTGACCGAAGAAGTGCCATTGGGATCAACTGTGATGGTTTTATGGGCATTAATGGCCAGTGGAGCTTCTTTGCCAAAGAGTCGCAGCAGTTCGGCTTCGGCCACTGAGCTATAGTAGGTCTTGACACTATGCCCACCCCCCAGCCGATGGTCTTTGCCCACTCCCGACTGTTCCACCACTCGGCTGGTGCCATCGGTAGCGTAGCGGGTGCGAGTAAAAGGATATCCTTGGGCACTGGGTACATAGGGATTGATGATACCACTGCTGTCACTAGAGACTGGATTTCCACTATAGTAATCCCCATTATGGGCGGCATCGAGCTGCATCGGACTCGGATGTTTGTAGGTCGTATCTGCGTCGTAATTGGGCTTGTCATAGACTCCTCCAAGAGCATTGGTCAGAAAATTAGGCACAAAACCGAGTCTGTTTTTATTGACCACAGGCACAGGCAGGGTCTGAATGGCTGCCCGTCCGATATAATCCTGTCTGGATTCAGAAAGCACCACCTGGTCTTGCGACTGGATTTTAGACTGCGTCTGGGTCGGCTGTCCCAGTCCATCGGCAAAGCTCATTTGTTCGGCCACCCGTCCGCCTTCGGTAAAGGTACGGCTGTAGATCCAGTTCATACCCGGCTGGGCAGTGGCACCTGGCTGGCTAGTCGTTTCATCGGGTTGCGTGAAGGCAAACGTAGCCGGCTGTGACCACGCCCCCCAGTTGGCAGGGTTGGCACTACCTCCCGTCTGGTTGCCCAGTGCCCGTACCCGCCAAGCATAGGTACCAGTGCCTTCTGCCACAGTCAGTTCTATACCCGTGGTGGCACGTTCGGTCTGTAGCGTCAGTGCCTGTTTCCAGTCTATGGCAGACAGGGCTGGCAACAAACCTGCCTTTGTATCTATTAGGGTATCTATCGGCGTGCCAGACTCATACAAACGCACCAGCGCAAACTCATACCCAGCCACAAACGGACAAGCCGGTGCCTGCCAGCCAAACTGATAGCTATACCCACCAGCCGCAGCCTGGGTCAGAGCAGTAGGCGCAAACGCAGTAGGGATATGGATAAATTCTTCGGCATAAAAGACCCTGAGCTGTATTTTGCTTGCCACGGCAGCAGCCACACTGGCCGACTCCACTGTAGCCACGATACGGGTCAGCCGCCCATAGGCTTCCAGTTGGGCGGGTGTGGTGAGCGGAAGGGAATACCACTGCTCAGGCTTTTGGTTCTCAAGCGTAAGGGTGATGCTAGGGGGTAGACCAGGGATGGTAACCACCTCTCCAGCCGCATTGTAACCGACGAGTTTGACGCTCACCGTACTACCCAGCGCAGTCCCTTCAGGGAACAAGTGCCAATCACCCGTAGAAAGTACGGCATGAAGCGTAGCTTGGTGCAGGTCTTGGCGGCCACACAGGACAGGGTCGGTTTGCGCACACGTATTCAAATAGAGTTCATTGGAAGCGTTTGGGACAAGTTGTGCTGCCGCAAAAACCACTTCTGTGACGGGCTTAGCCCTGCGCAAACGAACCATGAGGGTGTGTGTGACAGGTGGATCGGAGTTGCAGGGATTACTTACTTGCACCGATAGGGTCACTGGGTCTGTGCCAGCTGAACCAAAGGCACTTTCCGTAAAAGCAATGGTGGGCTTAGCTGTTCCCTGTCCACTCCGAATCACCACGCCTGTCGGTTCACTCCATTGATAGATCGCACCTGGAATAGCTGTAGCCAAGTAGGGATACGCCCGGTCTGGACAAATCAGTGTGGGGCCAGTCAGGGTTACTTGGGCAAGGTCTGTGGCTGAAAGGATGGAGATGGGTAGCTCAATAGGTTCAGAATCACCACAAAGGTTGCTACCTACTAGTTGCAGCGTTCCACTGGTTGCTGGGAGAGTATAGGTTAGAACAGGTTCGGTGGTAGCAATGGTAGTGGCATCTGGAAGTAGCCAGGTGTATTTGGTGGCATGGGCAATAGCTCCGCTTAGACGGAAAGTATAGGTTTGCCCAGCACACAACTGGGTGGGTTGTCCGTCTACGGTTAATTGTGCCCCCGCAGATAAGATGGGACTAGACTCGATCGGATGCTGTACTACCACAGGTTCGCTATAACAACTCCTATCCTTCAAACGGACAGAGACCTTGGCAGGACTTACAGCAGTGGCATTCCAGCGTACCTGTATCTGGCGCGTATTTTGTCCGTTTAGTAACTCGGCTCCCGCAGGTAGGTCCCAGTGGTATGTCATACCACTTACGGCAGGCACCTGGTAGGTATAAACCTTTGTGGTACAGGCTGTGGGGAGAACCGAGGGGGTGACCTGAATTTGTACAGATGGGGGAAGATAAATGAACCGAATAAAAACAGAGCTACTCACCGAGAAAAACTGAGTGTTCTGATACCCACTGGCTGCTAAGATATAATCCTGTGTACTATTATAATCCCATACTACCGTACAAGTATTGTTTGTAAAAGAGGTAATCCTTCCGTTTCCATGGGTAATATGCCATTGCACATTTTGATAGGTATTTCCTCCCCCATGCTCATTGAGGAGCTGATAGATGTAAGGGGAGCCAGGACACGCTTGCGGACCAATAATCTCGGGTGGATAATACTGTTGTGCCTGAGCCAGACCGACACTCAGCCAAAAAAAGAGCACACCTAAAGGGCGAATCAATACAAATAAACGATGCATATTAAGTAGGGTACGCATAAAAAGAATAAAATAGGGTTCGTTGTAGTTTGCTTGGTGTCAGGGAACGCTCCAAGCGAAGCCTTCCCTTAAAATAGGTCTGTGTGTAAAGAAATATTCACTCATTTACCCAATGGCCCATTCACTCATTTTTTATTTTAGGCATATTATACTGGGTTTCCTGCACGGTTTTCATGCCACGTTCGGTCTCAATAAGCTTGCGCACCAGCTTGCCTTCCATGTTGTACTGGTAGTACATGCCAAAATGGCGGTCATCAAAGGTGGCTACTGGCCGAAGACTTTCGTCATAGACATAGCACACCATTTGAGCCTGGGCGGGTTGTAACCGCACATCATCTATATAGAGCGACTCTGAGCCTGTATACGTGAGCGTAGGCGTGATGATCTGGTTGGCGGTCAGGGCATTGACGGGCGGAATCAGCCGCTCACACAGGCTCCATTCTCCTACCTGAGCAACCACCGTCAGTCCGCTTAGTGTCAAGTTATCGTCCAACTTCAACTGAAGCGAATTAGCCTCTGCCTGCACCTGATCCCTGTTGAGTCTTCCATCACCCAGCCGTATCCAGACCTTAAACCAGAGTCCCTGACTTTTCAGTGAAGGTCGTACCAGCAGTGGCCGCAACGGAAAACCCGAAGGCGACATCTGTAAACAATACCGACCCGAATGAGCTGTCAGGCTGGCAGAATTCAACAGCCGAGTACCTTGCACAAGCACCCCATCTTCGAATGCAGGTGGGCTTAGAAATGGATAGCTATTTTCGAAGCTTTCAAACAAAGTTTCCTCATAGCGGGCATTTTGGGCCACTAGATAGGGCACACTGCCCCCATAGCCAAACTTGGCACAGCTATAGTTGCCCAGCACGTCCCGTTCTTCCGTCGCCTCCCCATTGTCCGAGTAGCGGGTCACAGTCGTAGCTGGAATCCAGCTGTTGGCATTGCCCCCTTTCCAGTTAAAGCGGGTGGCTGAAAAAGTTCCTACCTTGTAGTTTTGGGTAGCTCGTGCCGCTGCTGCGGGGTCTTTGGGTGTGAGTGGGGTATTGTAGGCATAGGTATTCTGCGGTCGCCAGCTGCCCATATATCCATCTTCCACCGGATTGTCACCTGTGTAGGTATCTGGTTTCCAGTTGGCAGAGAAGGTAGTAGCTGCCGTAGCTACCACACCTGACTGTGCCGTAGAACTACCCGAAATACAACCCAGCACCTGATCGGTGGCACATGCACCCAGTTTAAACTCAATCAGTCCCGTAGACGAATTCCACGCAAACCCGCCCGTAGCCGGATGCGTCGTCTCGCATAAAGGGGGTGGTAAAGGTTCCCCTGGGGGACATGTTGGACAACTGCCACAAGGAGGATTGTTACACCATGCATAACAGGGTGCAATGGTAACTGTGCGTTCAGTAGAGAATCTGTAGTCAGCTGGAGGGCCTCCTGTTCTATCAAAATATCCATATACATGAAGTGTATATGTCGAAGCTCCCCGCACGGTACACTTAAAATTGTCTTGCGAAAGGATCGTTGCATTTTCATTGCTAGTTATATACCAACTTACACCTGTATATGGACATGTTTCATTGTCTGTCAGGCGGAAAGTATAGGTCTGATTGGCACAATATACGCCTCCTATGTTATTATAGCCATACTCAGGATCATCTCGGCTTCCGAATATCTGCGGAAATCCCCGCCCTGGCGGATAACAGTCCGTTAGCTGCTGTCCAACCACAGCATATCCGACCAGACACATACATATATAAATCCAGGCAGTTTGATATATTTTCATCTCAGATACAATTAATTAGTTGTATTTTCTATTTGTCTTAATTACTCACTCTTCTAAATGTTCCATCACTTCCCTTCACCTCAAAAGAAAGCAGCCGAAGGGAAATGGTCTGGTTGGCATTCCGTACATAGGCAAACCCTACCTTCTGAATAGTTGCCTCTTCCAGTTTTACTTTCCATGCTGCTGGAATGCGGCTGGCATAGGCACTCATATTCATATTTGCATAAACCCTTTGATCCACCGTAATAAACCCATTTTCACCTGTGGCAGCCTGATACTTGGCCGTCAGATCCTGGGCAAACTGCTCGGCGCCGCTGCTCGTCCCAACTGGGTTCAATTTAAACGCCCCTGTGGTGGCATGGTAGGTGGTAGAACCGGCCGGAACAGAGAGTTCATTGCTGCGCCCACTATGTACAATCGTTACTTTTGGCAATACCGTGCCTGAGTTGAGTACGGCCGCCGTAGCCGTATTCTGACGCGAACGATAAATCTGTACCCGTCCGGTCAGGTAGTCGGCTGCGCCAGTTCGGTAATAGACCCGCCCACTGGTTGCAGCGGGCAGTTCCAGTACATCCCCTGGTGAAAACTGCGCCAGTTCTTTGCAAATCAGATTAGCCTGTGTAGCTGTGCCGCTCAAATGCAACCATTCATTTTGTGTGGCATCTTTTTCATAGGTAAGGGTAATTCCTGATGGCTGAATGACTTTGCCTTCCAGCAGATACTTCTGGGCCATGCCCGGATACTGCCATGAAGCCAGAATCGTTTGGCTGGCATAAGCCGCACGTGTACCCTGTGGCAAACTGCGGGTCAATACCTTTTGTCCACTGCCAAACTCATCATACGACTTACTCCATACGGGTTGCCCGGTGTTTGGGTCATAGGCTAAGTATTCGTCTGTATGGTAAATCCCATCCGCATAGCTTCGCATCCGCTTCAGGGCACAGGTCTGACGAATAATTTTGGTGGTTGTATGCACATAGGTCTCGTTGGTAATTTCTGTATAGACTGGAAGCAGTCCCAGAAATGGAAGAAACCCAAACCCAATAAAACCTGCCGTAAGATCGAAATGATACTGTACTCCTTCTGAGCGTTCTCGGATCAGCTTCTGGGCATAGGTCACATCCATTTCCTGGCCCAGTTTCTGGTACTCAATCTGGCCAGTCTGCGGATTGACGACCGGCAAATCAGCCCCGGGCTGGTGGTATTCGTAGAGTTGCTCGGTCACTAGCAGGGCCTTGGCTTCATCCCCTGGTTGGGTATAATTACCCGCATAAGTGGCCATGCGGCGAGGTTTGCCATGCATGTCGTTGAGGTAAAAACTAAACCCTTGCGTGAGCCAGGCTTTATTCACATACTTGTTGTAAAACAGCAGTGGTAGTTGCAGCCGTTCCATCAATGGTTTCTCTTCCAAGGGCGTATAATCCGAGAAAAAGGCATAGCTTCCGTTAGGGTTGCCTTTGCCCACAGATACAACTGGTTCAGTACTGCCCCGCGGCGGCCGCACCGGGGTGGGTGCAGGCGTTTGGGCCGTATAGTACTCTTCAATAGAAAAGCCCGGATTACTTTTGCCACTGTGAATGTTTTTGCTCACTACCCTCGAATACCCCACTGAGGCTGTCGGTAGAATAGACTCGCCCAACATTCCTTCCGTTTGTTTCTTGTCTACCCCTGCAATGGTTTTATTGGTCTGTCCAAAGCGGGGCATAAAACCCACCAACACATTTTCTTCCCGCATACTGGAAGGTTCAGTAGTGGCTACCCCGCTGCTCTGCACCCGCCCCTTGGCATCAATGGTCGTATAGCTATATTCAGTGCCATACAACACCGCTTCGCCTGATAGTCCTTTGTCAAAAGTCAATAGACGTTTTACCCGTAGGCCTCCACCTTTTTTAGCCCGGATAGCTGGCACCCGCACATACGAATCCTTGGCCGACAAAACCATACAAAGAAACGCTTCATTGACCGACGAATTGCGGAAACTGAATAACTTGCGAACCAAGCTTTCCGCATTGTCTTCCGAAGGGTTATCTAGCAGCCCTTGTCCGTTACAATTCCCTCCATTGCGCAGCACATTGAGCTTACCAAAGCGATTACTCTTCACAAAATCACGGCACACCTGCCCTGGCAGTTCATAGCCATTCTGGCCGCTGCCTACGCGAATAAATACCCGCTGGGTAGCCTCATCTACCCCTACCTCTTTCACATCGGCATAGCCACTGATATACTCAGCATTACAATCATCTATCTGCACAGGGGTCTGATTGCCCAGCAGCCGATACAAAAACTTGAAGTAGATTTTGTTTTTACCATTCTTATAATAATTGAAAATCGCATCCCGAAGCTCATTTGGATTTTCATTGGCCTGAGGTTCAATAAAGAAGGTATTGGTCTGTCCCGCAATCCCTGGATCCTGTCCTGCATCCAAGTTTCGCATCACATGGGCGGGCTGGTCTTGCACATAGGCATAGTCATCTTGTTCATATTGTACGTGAATTTCCCCGCCTGAAGGTAGTTTGATAACTTTGAGCTGCCATGCGGCCACGTCAAAGTGGGTCAGATCTGGCAGCTGGTTTACCCAGCTTTGCATCTGATGATAGCGGGTTTGCCCGCCATACTGGTAGTTGCCCCAGGCATCGGTCTGAAAATAGCTAAACGTCGGATTTTGGTCTTGGGCATTAAATCCATAGCCTATACCCAGTGAACGGTAACGTTCAGGATAAGTGGCATAATTGGGATAATTGTACTCAAACACATACGGACTGATCTTTCCGCCCGTCTGCTGAACCCCATAGTATTCAAACCATATTTTTTTCAGGGTCAGTTTGCCTTTGGTTACCGAACGGGCAGCCACATTGGGTGTCTGGGGGCATAAACTATAGTCATAACTGAAAAACACACTCTTAATCGGACGGGCCTTGAGGGAATCACTCAGGTAGTCTGCCCGGTTGTAAAGATCAATCCGATCCAGCTTTTGTAAGGTGTGGCTGCCCACCTGTCCTTTTTGGTTACCTTCTGAGTGGGCATCGAGTCCATCCTCCCGTTCGGAGGTACGAAAAATGGCCACATGGGTTTTGGTTTCGATTTTACGCAGCAGGTAAATTTCTTTTTCCCCTTCCGAAACCGAAGCCCGGTCATCCATCGGGTCAGAAAAAGCTCCCCGCTGGTAAATATGCCCCGTGTAGGGCAGCCGCCAGTGGTACCAGGCATTAGACTGGCTCGGATGAGCCCTATTGTCCTGTCCATACCATTTGGCATAATGAAAAAGTGTATACCCACCCTTGTCAGACGGGTCAGGGCCGTTCATCTGCACATCGGCATAGTCAGGGGTGGTGATCTGGGTCAACAGAAAGGCATTGGCATAGGCACTTGAATAGGTTTGAAGCGTGTCGTGTTTGCGTTCTTGTCCTACCTTAACCGGATTGTACTTGTCATCTTTGATCCCATAGGCGAGGTAGTTTTGCTCAACCGAAGTAGCTTTAGCAGTACCGAGTTGCAGGTTTTTTTCTTTCCGGTTGTAGACGGGCAAGGCATAGATATACTGCATACCTGAGGTGTTGTAAATACTAAACTCCCCAATCCGGTCTGGATTTTGTTCCCGTTGTGCCTGGGCTGAAATGTCGGCTCGTCTGGAATAGGAACGGGCAGGCTCCTCAAGCATGGTTTTATTGAGGGTATAGCCGATATAAGAAGAACGGGCGTTTCGCTGGGTCAGGGTTTTGGGCAAAAGACCATTATTGGGCAAAAGCAGGCTTTTGGTACGAAGAGCTGCTACTGGAGCATCGGTGGTGCCATAATCAAGTACGCCACCTTGGTCATTGATAAAGCGAAAAAATACACTTTCATCTTCCGAAAGCGGGGAAAACGTATGCTGGTCATCGCCCGCACGTTTGTCCCAGGCGGTTTCTTCCATCGTTGCTTGAATAACACCGCCACCTGCGCCTGCCCCAAAATTGGTTCCCACATGAAAATCAGCTCCTACATTACCACTGGTTGTTGTACTTTTCACATAAGGCGGATAAAACTGACCAATCCGCTTATGATGCAACTGAAAGCCGCCCATCATGCCTTCGCCACTGGCCGCAAAATGATCGGCATTATGAAAACCGATGCCCAAAAATTTATCCCGCCGGATGTAAGGGGTTTCTTTTTCGGTATAATAATCCTGTACCATAGAGCTGTTTCTATGCTCAGTATCTTGCTGGTCTTCTACCAGTGGGAGGGATGCATACAGATACCCATAGGAACGAAGATCGGTCTGTGCCCGTGCATTCTGTTCGGTATAGCTTCCCCGCAGCCGTCCTTCCAGTCCGACGGGTACCGTTGTCGGATTGAATTCCAAGGCCACATTTACATCTAAGCTGACCCCATTATATCCCGTCACCACCATGGGGCGGTGCATCTCAGCAAAGCCGCCAAAGCCATGATTGCCCCCAATCGAAAGTCCAGTGCCACGGCCAGTGATACTTTGAATCCGATTCTGCTTCTCTTGTTGCTTCTGCGCATCTTTATTTTTGGCCAATAGATGCAGGGTAGCATAAGGATTATAATTGCCAGATAAGGTAACTCCATCGGGTGTATCGTGGACTGAAAAAGCAAACGTTCCCAGAAACTTATATGGACTCACATTCAGGGTATAACTCTTGCCCGTTTCCGAGCAGGACTCGGTTAGCCCCACATTGGTCACTCCCTTGAAGAGGTGGGCACTCAGACCTCTAGTGACATTATAGCCCAGCCCATTGTAGTTATTGTAACGCAAAGCCAGATCCAGTGAAGCCTTAATCTGAGGCTTGAGATTAACCAGTAAACTGTCATTTTTGGGATTATCGTCATTCTGACCTTTGGGATTAACTTCCTTTTTTTCAAAGGTAAAGGATTCAATAGAACCCCCGATCAGAGCGGTCACCGTCCAGTTTTTAGGCACCTTATTGTGGTAAATAATGGTATTCCCTTTGTCATCGTCGGGTAGGCCACGCATATTACGAGAAACCGAACCTGGATTTAGGCTGAAACCGTAACCCACCCATGAAGCTTCTTCTTCTGAAGACGAGCCGCTGTGGTAGGAAAGACTAATCGGATAGCTGCTTCCTTGCGGCCCAGGCACAGTTAGTACAGGCAGGTTGTAGGTAAAGTCGCCACTGAAGGCATTGACCATCTCCGCAGTAGAAACCGACTCAAAACTGCTGAATTCGGGCTGAGACGGCCCACTGGTTAGGCCATAGACGAGTGGGGGATAGACTACCTGTGTGAGCAGAGAAAGGACAAGCAGGCAGGCAAGCACCCGACAAAAACGGGGAAAAAGACGTAGTAACATAGATTGCAGTAGTCGAAAAGATAAATAGGGAATAATTTTTATAGAACAAAATCACAGACAAATACATGTATCCTCTACACAACTATTAAAAGATGTGTAGATACAACTAGAAGAAGTGTAAATACATCTACTAAAAACAGACCTATGACAAGCCAGATAATATATCTGAAATGATAATATATCTGAAATGATAATATATCTGAAATGATAATATATCTGAAATGATAATATATCTGAAATGATAATATATCTGAAATGATAATATATCTGAAATGATAGATGTAATAGAGAGATAAGGGTACACGCTTTTTCTGCTCCATACAGGCACGCATCAAGTCAGGGAGCAGAAACACAAACGAAAGAGAGAGACACGACGCAGCAGATCTATTCCTGATACTGAAGGCTCAAGTACCTACTAACCTATGGACAAAATTTCCGCATATACCTAATTAAAAATAAGACATTCTACAGTTTATCAGAAAGCTGGTTAATTTGTACTCGTATTATATAAGGAGGAGTTCGGTGTGTATCGTTGGCAACGAGTTAAACACTGGGTCAAATATATGTCTTTTTTTTATTTCAAAAAAAGAAAGAAAAGATTTTTTTCTAAAAAAAAGAGAAATTATACACCAACTAAACTATCACAGTAAAATACAACACTACACTTATTTTCACAGGTGAAAATAAGACTATATATAGAAAAAAGAGTATTTTTTAATTTTTACTTTCATAAATATCTGTCAACCAACCCATAGGGCATTCTTTATTTTTCAGTTCTAGGTATTTTATAAAAAAACAATGTCTCACGTGCCTGTATTGATATACATTTTCCCATTGCTTTTCAGATAGAAACCATTCTTTTTTGCGTAGATAGAGAGGGCTAATTCATAAAAATAAATATACCTCAAATAAGGGAAATGAGTACTAATTTTGCCTCACAGAACTGGTCGAAATACTAGTAAAATAGGGCATTGCCTTCGGCCCAGGCTTTCGGCAGTCGCCTCCGTACCAGACACAAAACCGTTGACATGGGCTTCAACAATGCCTAGCCCATATGTCCACAGGTATCAGCTAGCCCATATGTCCACAGGTATCAGCTATCCCTATGCAACAACAAAAAATTACACACTTGCTCCCCACTTCCATGCCGTTTTCGCTTCGCTGTCACTAAGGCAGCCTCTGGCAGAATAAGGAAGGGTTAGAGGTAGAGGCTTGTTCTAATCATTGTTTTATGTATATTTTTCATTGTATTTAAAATCGCATTTTCTGTGGGTAAACCTGAGTGCCCGCACAGGGAGTCGAAACAGACTTTCATCCGAGTAAAGCATATCCTCTTTTGTAGTGTGTGGTGAGTTGTGTGGAAGAATCTTATCTTTGTATTTTGCCAATAGACTACTTAAGACTACTTACCCATATGGAATCGATGCCTGAGTACAGAAACCCAAAACCTCAAACCCTGGAAGAGTTCTTTGCCTACAAAGGCATAAAAAAAACTGAAGCTCTATGAAATCTCTGGCATGAGCAAAGGAAGTTGGATTCGGCGCGAAGCGGATTGGAAAACCCTGCAATTGGGTGAACTGATTGATCTAGCTAAAGGGCTTGGGGTAGAGGCGGCGGAATTTTTTGCCATGGCACTCAGGTCCATAGAGCTGCAAAAAGATAGCCGAGAAAACCATTTTTAATGGGCTCTTTAGCTTGCGGCTATGCCTTGGGTAGAGAGAATCGAAATAAAAGTGAATCAGGAAGGCATACAGCAAATTCCTGACCGTTCTCTGTGTGCCGGTGATGTGCTGGAACTGGATGGAGTACGTTATCTGATTCGGGGGGTGGGTTATTAGGTGCTTTCGTAACGGAAGCTAGAAAAATAGAAAAGCCCTGTAAGGTAGGCTGTCCAAAGTCTAGTAATCTTCTGTTATAATTCGAGTACTTTTGTTCTTCTAACTACTTGATTTTCAGATAAATGCTCCTTGTTCCATTGGGCTATATCTGCCATAGAAATACTTTCCA
>JACCDR012047680.1_pt1 | contig 17292 bp, 19 predicted proteins | sample 7446431 | NCBI WGS metagenome assembly JACCDR01 (sample SAMN15323443, study PRJNA562643) | freshwater metagenome | isolation source: river surface water | place: USA:Blue River Watershed | collected 2017-08-17
GATCGGTATCTCCCGACGGCCCTAAGGTCGGATCGGTAGCCCTCTCGCCTCGAGGTGACTGGAGGATGCCTTCTGACGCAGATGTATCCGTCTGGCTCAAGGAGCTCGAATAAGCCTCTATAACATCAGTCATGGAAAAGAAAAAGAAGATCGCCCTCTTCGGAGGAGCGTTCAACCCTCCTCATCGAGGACATAGTGCCGTAGTCAAAGCTCTCGATTCGCTCGATGGCATAGACGAGGTATGGCTCATGCCGTCGGCGAACAGATGGGATAAAGCCATGACCGTCTCCGGCCCCGATCGACTGCGCATGATCGACCTCATGATCGACGATGATCATTTTCGCTCACGAAAACCTATCCGCGCATTCGATCACGAGGTTCGCAAACCAAACCTTTCGACCACATACGAAACGAAAGCGGAGCTCGAGAAGCTATACCCGTACCACGAATTCTATTTCGTCTGCGGTTCCGACGTCGTGCCTGATATCCCGACTAAATGGGTCCATGGAAAAGAATTGTTCGAGACGACCGGATTTATATTCATCGACCGCCCAGGCTCGAAACCCTTATCGGAATGCGTGCTACCTAAAAATTACAAAGTGATCGACCTAAAGGGCGGCGTAAACATCTCGAGCACTCTCGTGAGGTCCCTCGCCTCAAACAAAGACAGACTCGTAGAATTCGTAACGCCTTCCACCGCGGACTTCATCGTAGACAAAGGACTTTACGCGCAGGATATAAAAAAGCCCCTCGCTGTCGCGAAGGGCTAGTGATCAACGGGTCGCCGCAGGGGCGAGCATATCGATGATGCATTCTTCAGCCGGCTCCAGGCTGTTAAAAATCGGCAGATGAGGGAACCGACTACGGAGCCGATTCAAGACTTCATCCATGGCCTTTTTGGAGTGTCCGGTGAGGCCTGTCGAATCGACTACCACCATAACGCGATCCGGAGCGTCGAAGATCGCGAGCATCGTCTCGAAGAGCGAGAAGAAGCTCAGGCTGTCAGTCCCCAGCTTAGGATCGCCGAGATAGAAGAGGAGGACTCGAGCGCTACGCATGATGAGGTCTTCGCGCCGCATGGCCGCCTCGTTCCAGTCCTTGACCTCCGGATTGAATAGGGCTTCGACCGGAACTCCTCGAGCCGCGAGACGGGCGATACAGCCTTCCCGCCATTTGTTATTGCCGCACGTGCCTGCCAGGAATACGCTATTTTTCATAAATCCTTTTTAAGTTCAGGTTGCTACTCCCTTTCCTACCCATACTTTACTCCCTCTCATATTTAGTGTCAAGTTAACACTATTTATTGACATTCATTTGGTCGAATGTTAATAAGATACCAGGTACAGTTCTCCGAAAAAACCATTACAATCATGAAAACACCGCTACGCTGCGAAGAAGGGTTCATCATTAACTCCCTCTTTCAGACCGACTTCTACGAGTTCACGATGGGACAATTCGTCCTAAAGAATCTCGCGGGAACGGTCGTCACCATGGAATTCATCAACCGAACCGGAATCCCGCTCGGTCGCCACATCAAGGAAGCGGACTTGCGCCGGGAGCTCGATCACGTGATGACGCTGCGCTTCAACCGCAGCGAACTGCAGTATCTGCGTCGCACCGACGAGCTCGGAGCTCTCATGTTCGACGAGTCCTACATCATGTTCCTGCAGGGACTCAAACTTCCTCCCTACAAGCTCGAATACCACGGCGACATCTTCAAGCTGTCCTTCACCGGACCGTTTGAAATGGTGAGCTACTGGGAAGAGCTCGCGATGCAGATCGTAAACGAGCTCTACTTCCGTTCCCTTCTCGGAGATATGTCCCGCTTCAAGCGAGACCTCGTCTTCGCCGAAGGCCAGAAGCGCTTCGCGGAGAAGCTCGAGATGCTCAAGACGAATCCTTTGATCGTCTTCTCCGACTTTGGCACCCGGCGTGCTTTTTCGGCCGCCTGGCACGATTACCTCATCGGCATCATGGCCGAAGAGCTCGACGAGTCGCAGTTCCGCGGCACGTCCAACGTCTATCTGGCGATGAAATACGCACTTATGCCCATGGGCACGAACGCGCACAAAACGCAGATGGTCTACGGCGGCCTCGCGCACAGCGACGAAAGCCTCGAGCGGAGCACGCAAGACTATCTCCAGGCCTGGTGGGACGAATACGGCGAAGCGCTCGCCATCATCCTGCCCGATACGTTCGGTTCCGAGCATGTCTTTCGGACGCTCCCCCGCGAAGAAGCTCTTCGCTGGAAAGGCTTCCGTCACGATTCGGGAGATCCGAAGAAGTTCGGCGATCGAGTGATCCGATTCTATGAGGATCACGACATAGCCCCAATGCAGAAGATGATCATCTTCTCGGACGGGCTCGATCTCGAGACCATGTTCGAGCTGGAGCTCTACTTCCGCGGGCGCATCAGAGTCTCATTCGGCTGGGGCACCAACCTCACCAACGACCTCGGGCTCAAGGCGCTCTCAATCGTGGTTAAACCCACGTTCGCGAATGGCCGCGCACTGGTGAAGCTCTCGGACAATCTGGCCAAGGCCATGGGTCCGGAGTCCGAAGTCGAACGCTACAAGCGAGTGTTTGGTTACTCGAACAAGGAAAGTGCAGTGACAGTTTACTGATTTACGCGGGCGCTACGGCGCCCGCTTTTTTATTATCTAGACTCCGTGATGGGAAATAAAAAGGCGCGCACGAAAGTGCGCGCCTGACTTACGAAACAAGAGCAATGCTTTTCTTCCGCGCCTCGTAAAGGCAGTATGCGGAAAGAGCTTTCATATCCGGGGTGCTTCGCGGAAGCTCTTCGAGAGGAATCACCGAGACAGTGATGTATTCGTGCTGTTCCGCGAGACCGGCGAGTCTGCCATTAAGCTCATCAAGCTTCTCGCGTGAGATCTCTCCCTCAAACAGGAAGAGTCTTATGAATTCGTCACAAGCGCCCGCCGAAGGGAAAGCGCCGGGCCACATGCCAGAAAACGCCCATTCGGTGAGATCAACAAGCTTCTCGGAAGAGATCTTCATTCCGACCTCTTCCTCGATCTCGCGAGCAGCAGCACCCACGAAGTCGCCGCTTCCATCGAGCATCCCAGCGGCGATCTCCGGAGTTCGGAGGCCGATCGGAATGCGCGCCTGACTCGTGAGCACCGTATATTCTTTACCTTCGCAAGACAACACAATAAGCATGCCCACCGCCGGACCTCGCAAAAAAATTGTCCGAGATACCGCCTGGCCATGAGCGTCACCCATATTCACCTCGAGAAGGATGAAGATGATGTGCTGTACTCCGTTACGCTGCGTAAAGCGCACCGATTTGATGTCCAGCGAGGTGATACGAAACTCCGAAAGATCGATGCGGGCGATCCATTGGCGAAACAAGTCCGACCGGATAGCATGATCGCAGTAAACGCCGATAACAGGAATTTCGATCCCGTGTAGAGTGATATGATTTAATTGATTACTCATTGAATGATCCTCTACTCCCACCCTACACCTATTTGCATTAAAGTCAATTATTGTATAATGTACACTATATAACCAAAACCATTATGAACAAGAAGATCAAGATAGGCCTCGACCTCCATGGAGTCATCGATGCAAAGCCTGAATTTTTCAAAGCCCTCACGAAGCTCTTCGTGGATAACGGCCATGAGGTGCACATCATCACCGGCTCTAAAGCCGACAAGGAGCTGCCAATATTAAAGGACATCGGCGTATCATATACTCACCTCTTCTCTATCACCGACCACCACATCGACAGAGGCACGCATGTCACATGGGACGAGAAGGGCGAACCTCATCTCGACACGTACCTTTGGGATAAGACCAAGGCCGAGTACTGCAAGGAGCATGATATAGACCTTCACTTCGACGATTCGGACACCTATGGATACTTCTTCAAAACGCCCTACACTCGCTTCTACAGCAAAGACACGCATAGGACGAAGAAGATTCATATCTAACAAAGAAAACGCCGGGCGAGCCTTACGGCTCGCCCGGCGTTTGACTTTTCAAAATTTTAAAGCAATGTGAGGAAAGATTCCAGTTCCTAATACCCATGAAAATCGCATTGCTATCCACTCCACCGATGACACCTATCGCAGCATCGGTCACCAGAAAGCTGCAAGCGAACAGCAAGCTCCGAAAAGAAGGCTTCGAGTATCGCCATCTGGAGATCGACACGACCACATTCGAAGGCGGCGAGATCATGCCCGAAGTGCCCGAGACTCTCCGTTCAGCACACGCGTATGTCTTCCATTGCCCGTTCTGGCCCAATGTGAATACGGGACTCTGGGAAGACATCCTGGCCGCTAACGCAATCAGGCTAGCGTCCGCCGAAAGCCTCAAGAAGGTGCTTCCGTTCATCCCCTACATGCGTCAGGATCGCAAGGATGAAAAGAACGGTCGCGTCCGTCGCGTGCCGATATCGGCAAAGGTCATCGCGGAGTCGATTTACCGCGAGCCAATCATGCGAGACCTCATCACGTTCGACCTGCATGCCGAACAAGAAGAAGGTTTCTTCCCCGGTCCGGTTCAGAACCTTCCGGGACGGCGTCTCTTCGCGGATTACTTCCGCAAGAAATTCCGCGGCGACTTCTCGAGCGTCGTCGTCTGCTCTACAGACGTCGGCGGATCGAAACGTGTCGAACGCCTGGCAGACCTCCTCGGACCTGACATGCCTTTTGGTATCATCCGCAAGAGCCGCAAGAAGGGCTCGAAGGTGAAGAACCTCGGCTACATCGGTGACAGCGTTCGAGACAAGATGGTCCTTCTCTTCGACGACCTCATCAGCACCGGCAACTCCATCATGGCGGCGTGCAATACCCTTATGGATCTGGGGGCCGCAGCGGTGATCGTGTGCGCCACGCACGGAATCTTTGCTGCCGACGAAGACGGAACGGCCGAGAGCAAGTTCGCGAAGCTCGGCATCCAGGTGATCATCCTCGACACGATCCCTCGATCGGAGGAATACAAAGCCGCAAACAAATCGTGGCTCAATATCCTCCCTATCGACGACTTTCTGGCGCGAGTCATCTGCGAATCGCACCGCTCCGGCGGAAGTATCAACGACCTCCGCAGCTAAAGTTCAACCCCGACACATGTCGGGGTTTTTTAATTCTTATCTTATATTGGTACATATCCCGAAAATCTCACCCACGTCGATGCTCCAATCGCCCAGGCGGGACCTCCCTCTTTAAAGAGTTTTCCTTCTTCTATACGAATTACGGAATCATTTCGATCGTATCCAAACCTACGTTCCATTGATTTCATTTCCTCTACCGCTTTATCGATTCCCGGATCCCCTTCGCAACCTGCAAATGGTTCGCTCCTTGAAAGAACCTTCTTGCTGAAATCAAATACTTCATCAGTCTTCTTGAAACATCCTCCATCTCCTTCGACGTAGCGCATGTAAAGTTTATTCTCCCCTGCATCGAAGCCTAGAATAGTACGAGAAATTAAACCGCTTTCGTGAACAGTTGAGGATTTGGTGGAAAAATTGTACGAGACGAGATCAGACGAACACGTCTCTTTATATCCTCGACAATCACGGCCTGAAAGATAATAGACTATACCGTTATGCATGAAAAAATCATTGATGACAGCACCGCTTGAAACCGGCACAGCAATCTTTTCTATATTTCTTGAAAAGACATTGACCTCAAACAAATCCCCAGCCTTTGTGTAGTAAATTTTATCGCCATAGACGAAAGGCGCAGGAGTAAGTTCAGAAGTGATATCTATTATTTTGTGAATCGTTGAGCTTTCATCAGAAATAAATCGAATGGACGGCGAACCCACTCCACGTGTCCCCACATAGACATAGCCCCGACTTTTTACATCAAGAGAAATGTCAGGATACGTCATCTCGAGAGTTGAAAACATAGTCGAAGCATCGGTAGAACATACTGGATCTACCTTTCCTCCTTTCTCATCGAACAGCAAAAAATATCCCTGTTCTCCAAAATCGCTTTGAGACCACTCGGGATATCGCGTAAGACGAACCTCACCCGCAAGCGTTTGATTATCAGCAAAATCGAAACCGGCAGGAAGATTATCCCTGTGTACATACCATGATGTATCGAGATGAGTTTTATCTGCGGTAACGACTCGGTCCGAGAAAGATGATTGGCTATAGTTATCAAAAATATTTTGCTCCGGCTCATTTGCATACGCAAGGATGCATGTCGTACCTTCTTTTCTGAAGGCGAAGCTTACATCTCCAATGTCTTTTGGATATGCAATCGTTCCGGTAGGCGCCTCCCACTTTTCGTCGAGATTAAATCTAAAGTTACGATCAAGGAATGTATACGTGCCATGAGCTGTTGGAACAACCACTTCGACAGGTGTATCAATCGGGATTTCAACAACAGTCTGAAATTTACTATCCCGCATGTCATATGCGAAATATGCGCCGATTACGACTGCAAGAATAATGATAATAAGAAAGATTTGTTTAACGCTCAGATGATGCATATGTATAGTTTACTTCGCTTTTGGTGCAAACCCCAGTATAGCTCGGGCAAGCCTAATGTGAAGGAAGGAAACATTTGCGCCGACTTTTGATTTCACCGGCGAAAGCAAGACTTCGTCTGAAGTTTCAGTAAGCTCGTGTATTGCAGCCTCGATCTTTTTCCAATGGAGCGGACTAATTTCTTTTTTTAAATACCCAATATCAATCGATTCCTCCATCTCCAAAAGCTTTTCAATATGAGCAATAATCGTCTCGGCGGTGACTCCCCTGTCCTTGGCCATTTCTTCGATACTTTTCTTTTCTTCGAGGAGGGCTTTGGTCTCGTCGAACGTAGAGAGTTTCTTTTCGCTTGGAAGAGGCCTCGAACGATCGAGAAACTCTTTATGAAGCGCCGCGAGATTTTCCGGCTTCATTTCAAGTATGTCTGATTCAGCTTCTTCGGAGAGCCTTTGGAGCTCGTTATCAAACTCGAGCACTTCGTTATGAACCGAGAGGGCCATTTCATTCATACCGATGATAGTGAGCCCTTCGAGCGTTCGAACCCGAGAGAGCGCTACGTATCCCATACCCGGCTCAAACGATTTTGAAAGGTCTACCTCTACGGCATCAAGAGACATTCCCTGACTTTTGTGCACAGTGATCGCCCACGCTAATCGCAATGGATACTGATTAATCTCAGCTTTTACTTTGCCGTCTTCTTCGATTTTCCATGAAGCTTTTTCGAGCTGGATAACTCGCCCATCAGCGAGACGTATTTTTGGATCTTGATTTTCTTTACACGAAACAACAATGCCGAGAGTTCCGTTTACATACCCTTCTTCAAAATTATTTTTCACACACATCACACGTGCGCCAACTTTAAGTCGTAACACTTCAGGAGCCAAGCAGGATTTCTTAAGCGTGAGAACAAGAGGGTCTCGACCACGAGAATCCATATAATAGTCAGTTTCTTCATCGCTCTTTAATTTATCAAGCTCTTTGTCATTGAGCGTATCAACATCGGCGTTATGCGTGAAAAGCCGAGTCGGTTCGATTTCAGATGTTCTCGTATTGAATCTCGATTGCAAAAGGTCGCGTGAGCCTTCTGAAACATCGCCACGGCGAATCTCATTTAAAATAGAAAGTACCGTGTCGTCTTTCTGGCGGAACTGCTCGCTGAGGTAGCAAATAGTAAAGCCTGCTTCTTTCCACGACTCTGATCTATAGACGAAATGACTTTCCTGTTCGCCTTGTCGCGATACCGGAGGAAGCTGAAAGAAGTCACCGCACAAAATGATCTGCACACCACCGAAAGGACGAGCGTTTCCTTTCATTGCCCTCAAGACTTTGTTTACCAGATCAAAACGAAAGTGATGAAGCATAGAGACTTCATCTATTATCAGTACTTTTACTTTAGAAAATCGTTTAGAGAGATACGACTTCTCGAACATACTTTCGAGATCGCCCTGTGTGATCACAGATGCAATACCAATCCCTGCCCATGAATGAATGGTCATTCCACCCATGTGTGTGGCGGCAATTCCCGTTGATGCAGTTATACCTACATCGACTTCATTTTCCCGCAGGTACTTGATGTATGTATTGATAAGATGCGTCTTTCCAGAACCGGCAGGGCCGGTGACAAACACATTCTTTCCCGTTTTGAGGATTTCTAAGGCTCTTTCCTGCGTCATTGTAGGGAAATTCTACCATGCAGACATCAATTAAAGATAAAAGCTTTTCGGATTTATAAACACTGATCTGCCAGACCTGCTTCCGGCAACAAACGAGAATCGCCCGAAGGCGATTCTCTGTTTGTTGCCGGACTTGGAATCGAACCAAAATTTTCGCTTTCAGAGAGCGACGTCCTACCTTTAGACGATCCGGCAATGTATTCAATTGTTCTAAGAAATTAGCATACTTCGATTAAAAACTGAAGTCTTGCTATAAATCCTCCTCAGAAGCCTTTGCAAAATATAACGAGGCGACCGTACCCATAGCAATGAGGGCAAAACCGGCAACAAGAATCCAATTTGCGACAAGCTGCGTATGATCGAGCATACTCAACCTTCCTAAAAGATAGTGCCAATCATGTCCAACCGAATCTCCACCCAAAAGAGGTAGCATCATCGCCTCTGCATCTCGTGCATACACTGAAACATTAAGTAGACTCTGCCCCGTCCACATCGAGGCTATGCCTGAAGAAACTCTTTGTCCGCTATAAAGAAAATAGAGAGCAATTAAAAACGGTACAAGGACTTGAAAGACACTTCCCGCAGCGACCTGTACGAATTCACCAAGAAAGAAAAATATCGTGTGCCCCGCTTCATGAAAAATGAGATTTACATTATCGAGAATATGCCACTGAGAATAATTAACTGCGCAGTACCAAAAATAGGCACATGCCAGTATTGTTAGAGCGAACTTCAAATACTTCATTCCTTTAGTATATGACAAAAAAGTCGCCGCTACATACAATTTTGATAATTTCGTGTATGATGTTTTTATGGCAAAAAGAGCAAATTCAAAAAAGCGACAGACGCGATCACGAAAGACCGCAAAGCGCCTTGCTATCAAGCACGCGCGACCAAAGAAGAAGCGATAACCACTTCTATCTGGCGATTAAACGCATAGCTTCAATAGAAACTATGCGCTTTTTCGTATAAAAAACAGAAACTATCTATTGACCTCTGCCCAGAGCAGGAATACCATTAGTGTCTAGATACTCACGTATGCCCCTTATCATAAGAGACCAGCTCGTCACTCCTCCGACATGGTTTGCATCGTTTAGGGATCTCACACTCTACTGCAGCGTCTTCCTTCACGCAGAGATCGTAATCGAATCAGAAAATCCTGACCCCTACTGGAGATGGATGAAACCGCGTGGCGGGATGGATTTTATCGAAGACTTTGTGAGACCCGGTAGCGAAGATGGTGTGCGACTCGACCTGGAGCCAAACTATCCTCGCAGCATTATTACCGACCGCATCGCACCTGAAAACGTCCACCGACTCATTGCTCAACTGAGATTTGTCGGGAGACTCAACTAGTCACCAAAAGCAAAGCGCGCAACGCTTTGCTTTTTTATCCAACTCAAATACCAAACCAATACATAACTCATATTAAAACAAACACCATCATAAAAGGTTTTCTATTTGCTATACTCAAAGAATGAAAACTATTGCCATTTACCACAAAGACTGTACTGACGGCACCGGAGCAGCTGCCGTTGTCATTAAAAAGTATCCAGACACTCTTACCTATCCACTCGGACACGGATACGAAGCACATGAACTCGAGCCAATACTTTCTTCTGCCCAAATCGGCGACAGAATTCTTTTTGTCGATTGTGCAATCGGAGCAAAAGAATTCTTAGCAAAAGGCTTACCTATCACCATCATCGATCACCACGCGGGAGTGAATGCAGAGTTAAACGACATGGCTGCAAAAGACAAAAATCTTACGTACATTTTTGATAATTCAAAATCAGGTTCCTCACTTACCTGGGCTACACTTTTTCCTAACGAAAAAACTCCTGAGCTTATAAAGTTCATCGAAGACCAAGATCTCTGGAATTGGAAATATGGAAGCGAGACTAAAGATGTGAACAATGCGATTTTCACATACACCAATATGCCTGAAGTGATCGTAAAGCTCTTCGATGCTCCACTAGAAGCGCTCAAAAAAGAAGGCGCTGCAGTAAGTCGATATAACGATTATATGATCAGCCATATGGTAAAAACTACCGAACCTCTTAATCTCAAAGTTGGAGAATGGAAAGTCCCAATGTATAACATCACTGTTCATAAATCAGAGGGCGGCAATCAATTGTCAAAAATCCGCAATGCAGCGGTAGGATTATTTTCCATCGATGGTGATAAAGTAAAAATTAGTTTCAGATCAATTGACGGGCAAAAGCCGGACGCCCTCGACATAGCCAAAGCTCTTGGCGGTGGAGGTCACAGAAATTCCACCGGTGCTGGGATGAAGCTTTCAGATTTCCTCACATCAATTGAGAAATAAGAACTGGTTTTTGAAGTAACTACCCAAAAATCTCTGCCCCTCCTACAAGGCACGTGCGCCCGTCTCTTAGAATCTTAAATTCTCTTTCTTTAACTGCTATGTCGTTTCCATCAAGGATCACTTCAACACCAAGTCCTGTCGACACTTCATCCATCCAGTATTGATCGAATATAAAATTACCGAGCGAGTAGAAGATGTGCTTTCCGTTGTAGAGCTCATGCTCTTGAACAACATGCGGATGAGAACCGATCACCATATCTGCACCAGCGTCGATAAAGCTGTGAGCGAGTGCTTTTGCATATTCGCCAGCGGGCACATACTCTTCTCCCCAATGTGTGTAGATCACAATAAAATCACTCGTTCGTTTCGCTTTCCAAATCTCTTCTTTAGTCTTCTGAGGGTTATCTTGACCTAAAAATTGATTGTAATTAATGAAGGTGATTCGCTTTCCTTTCATATTAATTGTTTTAGAGATTTCACCGCCCGGCAAACCAAAATATGCTATACCTTCTTTTTGGAGATATGAAGCAGTGCTCGACGCACCAGATCGCCCGAAATCATGCGTGTGATTGTTTCCAACATTTAAAACGAGAAACTTGTGTGCAAAAAGCTCTGCGACTACTTTTGGAGAAAAAGTAAACGTAGTGTTCCCTGGTTCACCGGGTTTGGTACCTGATGAATACGATGTGTATTCAGTTATTGGTCCTTCAAGGTTACCTACAACAGTATCAAAACCAGTAAGGTATTCTTTAGCGCATGAAAATGGATGAGCATACCCTTTTGCTTCAGCAATAGTTCTAATCGTTCGATCAAACATCATATCGCCGACAAAAAGCAAGCGTACAGGTTCTTGAGCAAGACCAACAGACTCTAGCGCCGATTCATAATGACTTTTGCCCGGCTCCTTTTGAGCAACCAAAAGAACGCCGGTGAAAAACAAAGCAACGAGAAGACTAATCTTTAAGCGAGATGACATATTATCGAGAAGACGCCGCTTTCAAAAACGCAGTAAATAAAGGATGTGGGTCAAGAGGTCGTGCTTTTAGCTCTGGGTGCGCCTGAGTGCCAACAAAAAATGGATGTACTTCTTTCGGAAGTTCTGCAAACTCGACAAGTCCGCCATCTGGAGATTTTCCAGAGAAGACAAAACCCGCCCTCTCGAGCATTTCGACATAAGCATTATTCACCTCATAACGATGACGATGACGCTCTGAAACATCAGATTTACCATACGCTTTAAAAGTAACTGTTCCCTTCTTTAACACCGCAGGATAAGCGCCTAATCGCATGGTGCCTCCATAATCGAGCTTTAAGAGTTTCTTTTCCTGATCAGGCATTATGTGAATTAACGGATCGGTAGTCTTTGGATCGATCTCGGTGGTATTTGCATCTTTAAGACCTAAAACATTCCGGGCATATTCTACGACCATAAGCTGCATGCCGTAACAAAGACCCAAATATGGAATTCTATTTATACGACAGAATTCAATCGCCTTGAGCTTGCCTGCAATTCCCGACTCGCCGAAACCTCCAGGAACGATCACTCCATCATATTTTTTCAAATCAGAGGCTTTTATCTCCCCTGTCTCTAGTTTCTTTGCATTGATCCAAGAAATTTTTGGTTTTGCTCCGATCGAATATGCTGAAAATTTAATCGCCTCAATAACAGAAAGGTAGGCATCAGAAAGCACAAAATCCCCGGTATCAAAATATTTTCCAACAATTCCTACTTTAACTTCTTTCTTGGCGGTCTTTGCTTTTCGCACAAAATTTCTCCATGGATCAAGCGCTTTTCCATTCATTCGCGGCTCAAGTTTCAAAAGGTTTAGCACTTTCTCGCCGATAGCATCCTTTGCAAAGTTAAGAGGTACATCATAGACACTATCGATATCAGGGGCTGAGATAATATTCTCCACTCGTACCGACGTAGCATCAGCAATCTTTTCTTTCCTCCTTTGATCGAGAGGATGCGTAGCTCGAGCGACGATCATATCAGCATGCAAGCCATACGAATTGAGCTGACGAACTGCATTTTGGGTAGGCTTAGATTTCATCTCACCGAGCGTTCCCGGAATCGGCAAGAAGCTCACAAGTATCGTCGCCACATCGTCTGGATTGTGAACTTTAAGTATTCGAGCGGCCTCTATAAAGAGAATGTTTTGATAGTCGCCAATGGTTCCTCCAATCTCTACAACCGTAATATCAGATTTAGAAACAGCTGCAGCCTTCTTTATTCTGCTAAGAATCTCGTTAGTAACATGAGGAATAGCTTCTACGCATTTGCCGTGATAGCCAAGAGCCCGCTCTCGCTCGATCACCGCTTTATACACCATTCCCGAAGTCATGTAATCCTCGCCTGTAAGACTCATATTGAGGAACCTCTCGTAATTTCCCATGTCCTGATCGGTCTCGAGTCCTGAATCGAGAACAAATGTCTCTCCGTGCTCGGTCGGATTCATCGTGCCCGCATCAACATTTAAATAAGGATCAACCTTTATGAGATTGATTTTAAAACCCTTAGCTTGGAGAATCGCCCCGATAGAAGCAGTGGTGATTCCTTTACCGACGCCGGACATTACTCCCCCGACTACGAATACATACTTGTGGCGTGCGGTTTTTTTCATGGTTTATATCCTTAGGTATTTTCTGACGGCTAAATAACTCGAAATTGCTCCGAGAAATACTCCCATTCCTAATATAATGACAAATATTTCAAAGAAGTGAGCCATGTAGTACTCAAGAGCACTAAATCCACTGAAGAACGTTCCCGTAACTGAGGACACCCAGTATGTAGCAGGATATAAGAATGCGAGAGTAATGAGAGCAGAAACCGCACCGTACATAATGCCTGCAATGATGAAAGGTCCGCGAATGTATCGGTTGGATGCGCCCACAAGCCTCATAACAGAGATCTCTTCTCGAGCAATGTAGATGGCGAGACGAATAGTATTGAAAGCGATAAGTATAGAAATGAGAACCAACACAAGAGTAACCGCGAGAGCTATCTTTGTACCACCGTTAATCATCCTCGTGAGAGTATCGATTGCGTCTTTATTCTGATAGTAATTGACCTTATCGATAAATGTGCCATTGTCACCTGATTCAGAGTCGAGAAATTCAGCAATTCCCTCGTACTGAGAAGTTTCCTTTGCCCGTATATTCAAAATTGCGCCAAGAGGATTGTCACCAAGTTCTTCGAGTGCTTGGAGAGTGATCTCATCATTTACGTGTCGCTCTTTAAAATTAGCCAACGCCTCCTCGCTTGAAATGTATTCGACCATTGCCACCTCGGGGAGACTCTGGAGTTTGTTTTGTAGCGCCAAAACATCATCTTCATCAGCCGTTGGTACAAAGTAAACGTTTACGTCGACTTTCGACTTAACTTCTTCGAGGGAATAATTAAGGACGGCTCCTGCAAAAATAATTCCTCCCAACGAAAAGAGCGTGAGAGTAATGATAAGTACTGAGGAAAGCGATACAAAGCCGTTTCGCCAAAAATAGACAAAACCTGATTTGATTATTCGCTTGGTGTTAGTCCAAAACATGGGGTGATTATAACAGCTATATTACGTATTTACCTTCTTTATCGTCACGAAGCACTCGTCCCTTCTCCATAGTAATCACACGCTTCCCTACAGATTCGATGACGCCTTTGTTGTGCGTAGTAAGAATCACTGTTGTGCCAAGATCATTAATCTTCTTGAGAATCTGAACAATCTCGTATGTGTTTATAGGATCAAGATTTCCTGTTGGCTCGTCAGCAATAATAACGTCAGGCTGATTGACTATAGCCCTAGCAATCGCCACACGCTGCTTTTCTCCACCGGAAAGCTCCTTTGGAAAACTCCAGATTTTTCGGCCAAGATCGACAAGATCGAGAACATGAGGCACATCTGAAGCAATCTCTTCATCCGTTCTTCCTGCAGCCTCCATAGCAAAAGCGATATTTTCGAAAACTGTTTTGTTTGGAATAAGTCTAAAGTCCTGGAACACTGTACCAAACCTTCGCCTGTAACCCGGGATATGCCTATCTTTAAGTTTGTGAATGTTCGTCGACTCAAAATGCACCGCGCCTCGAGTTGGCCTTTCCTCGGCGAGAATCATTTTTATAAGCGTCGTCTTACCTGCACCTGAATGTCCAACAATAGAAACGAACTCTTTTGCCTCGATTTTTATCGTAACGTCTTCAAGCGCAACCGTATCGTCTGAATATATTTTTGTAACTTTATCGAAATGAATCATGTTCGCCTATTTTAGCATACTCAAAGGTACGTGAAGGGCCTTATTACGCCTTTGATGCCACTCGATATTCGAGCGCAAGCGCTTGATCAGAAGTTATAACGCCAGCTTTCTTGGCCCACGAGATCATTGCGTCTATTTTAAGCCCCGGTCGCAGCTGCATATCGGGCTTTACGTTCTTATGCTGAGCACGCACCATCTCTTCGAAAGCTTCTTCAAGATGCTCTGGTGAAATTACCGATGCAATAAGGTCCATGAGTGCAGAATGTGTTTCGGGAATATCATGATCAATAATAAGCCACTCTCTCCATTGCTTTGCGTCGTACCCTTCAGAGATTCCTTTAAGCGTTTCCATACCTCATATTCTAACAAATTTATAATGCCTTTTCTGCCTCAATAAAAAGGTCGAGATCTCCTGCGAGCACAGCATCAACATTTGATGTTTCGGCATCAGTGCGATGATCTTTCACCATTTTATATGGATGAACGACATAAGAACGAATCTGATTGCCCCACTCGATATCAGTTGTCTTCGAGATATACATTCCCTTCTCCTTTGCCTTCCTTTCGTCTTCTTTCAATTTATAAAGTTTTGCCTGAAGGATATCCATAGCGATTTCGCGGTTTTGAGCTTGAGAACGTTCAGTGTCGACATGAACAGCAAGCTTGGTTGGAATATGAACGAGACGCACAGCCGTTTCCCGCTTATTTACGTTTTGTCCTCCCGGGCCGGAAGATCGGATAAATTCGATTTTAAGCTCCTCTGGACGAATTGCGAAATGCTCAACCTTTTCAAATTTTGGAATTACTTCAACAAGCGAAAAAGAAGTATGCCTCTGCTTTTTTGCATTGAAGGGTGAGATACGAACAAGACGATGAACCCCTGATTCGTTCTTTAATGTCCCATATGCATTCTTACCTATCACTTCGCAGGTAACATTTCGATAACCGCCGTGATCATTTTTGTTCTCGTGTAAAAATTTGATCGACCAACCCTGACGGTCAAAATATTTCATGTACATCTCGAGAAGTATTCGAGAAAAATCTTCAGCATCATCGCCCCCCGCACCTGAAAATATAGTCATAATTGCGTTTCCCTTCTCGTACTTTTCCACCTCCGCAATTTCGGCTTTAAGGGTATTGAGTTCGCGTAAAATATTCTGAGCTTTATCTTTGTTCTCCCAAAATTCTGCATCAGCCATAAGTGCCTCGATTTCCTCTATTCGTTTCAGTTTATCTTTCATTAAAATGAGTATATCTGTTCTAGCTCATATCCCCAAGGGGGATAATGAAACCCTAGTCTCTACGCTCCTTGGTTTCATAAAAAAGACCATGCTTGAAGCATGGTCGTAAATTGGGAGGGGGCCCCGAAGAATTAAACGTGGCACAGAAAGACCTCGTCCTTCTGGGGGTTTAGCCACTAGCGCGTCACCTCGAGGCCCCCAACACTCACCCAGCACGAATGAGCAGATGTATAATGACAGACTCTCGAAATAAGTCAAGAAAACTTAAATTCCTTTTGCAAAAGTACCTAAAATAGCCTATAGTGTGCTTTGTATTTTGTAGAAGTGCCAACTTAGCTCAGTCGGTAGAGCACGTCATTGGTAATGACGAGGTCTCCGGTTCGATCCCGGAAGTTGGCTCCAGACAGGTCTTGATTTTTATGGAGGGCCTTTCTGCCACCTTAGCTCAGTTGGTAGAGCAATACTTTCGTAAAGTAGAGGTCCCCAGTTCGATCCTGGGAGGTGGCTCAGAAAAGAAACCGCTTTGGCGGTTTTCTTTTTTGACCTAATTTACTCGATATTTTTAAAACATATCAATTATAGTCACCATGCTCCTTGGTTCAATAAAAAACCGGCCCTTTGGCCGGTACATTATTTCTTTTCGATGAGCATGACAGGGCGCTCATCAGGGTCTGATATATAGATAAATCTGAACCCACCATCTCCTCTAATGGGATATACGGGGTCTGGATCAAATCGTGCGACTGCCCGAATCGAATTCTCAATTGAGTCCACTTCAATCATGACAGCGTCAGCATGATACGCCTCGCTTCGGGAGTATATTTCAAGAACAATGGTTGGTGAATTAGGTCCCACCTCAGCATGAACTGGTCCACCATGAGAATGCTCGTTAGAAGTAAGGCCGAGCGCAGTATAAAACTCGGCCGTCTCACGTCGATTGTGCGAACGAAGGATAAAACCAGCGATTTTAGCGGGCATAGTTAAGAATTCTTTCTTTATGGTAATGAAAAGACCTCTTCTGTCAAAGGACTCGATTTTTTAAGCGGGATATGCTTAAATATCCGAGCGAAGGTTTAGTATATAAATATATGCGGGTGTAGCTCAGTTGGTTAGAGCGCTTCCCTGTCACGGAAGAGGCCGTGGGTTCGAGTCCCATCACTCGCGCACAATACAAAAAACCACCGGAAGAACCGGTGGTTTTTGTATTGTGGGTGTCGGGGGTGGGAGTCGAACCCACGACCCCAGGCTTATGAGTCCTGTGCTCTAACCAACTGAGCTACCCCGACATGTTGATTTACAACGTTTTTCTAAGATATCACGACATAAGTCATTTTCCAA
>JACCDR010268264.1_pt1 | contig 17286 bp, 18 predicted proteins | sample 7446431 | NCBI WGS metagenome assembly JACCDR01 (sample SAMN15323443, study PRJNA562643) | freshwater metagenome | isolation source: river surface water | place: USA:Blue River Watershed | collected 2017-08-17
GTTTGGCGCTTGGGGGCTACTTGGTTTTAGGCCACTCCGAATCAGGCAACGTCAAGCACGCGAATCTGAAACCAATGAGCCGTGCTGTTTATCAAAAGATTTAAAAGAAGAGGAATCTATGAATTCAAAAATCAAAGTCTTGATTGTTGATGACTCCGCTGTCATCCGAAAGCTTCTAGAAAAAATTTTTAGTTCGTCGCCTGATATAGAAGTCGTTGGAACTGCTTCAGATCCCTACATTGCTCGCGATAAGCTTGTAAACTTAAAGCCTGATGTGATGACTCTAGATGTTGAGATGCCTCGAATGGACGGCATCAGTTTTCTAGAAAAGGTCATGCAACACTTTCCGACGCGTACAATTATATTCTCTTCTTTGGCTAAGACAGGTTCTGAAACTTACTTTCGAGCGCTAGAGGCGGGTGCAATCGAGATTCTGGAAAAGCCCTCTATCGACGTCACTCAAGGTTTAGAATCGCTATCGCAATCAATCTTAGAAAAGGTGCGGGCGGTGGCCAAAGCTCGGGTCAATGTCACACCTAAGTTAAGCACTCCGAGTGTGCCTATTCAAAAAGAAAGATCTCAGGCTTTGGTGCGGACCACACATCAGCTCTTAGCAATAGCTTCGTCAACGGGTGGAACTGAAGCTCTAAAAGTTTTTTTAAGCGGAATGCCGGCGGATATTCCTGGAACTCTGGTTGTCCAGCATATGCCCCCAGGTTTTACCAAAACTTTTGCAGACAGCTTAAATAAAATGTTTCCGTTCGAGGTAAAAGAGGCACAAGATGGAGATCAAGTTGTTCCAGGTCGGGTTCTCATTGCGCCTGGAAATTTCCATATGGAGATCGAGAGAAGTGGTGCTTACTATCATGTGAAGCTCCATCAAGGCCCCCCGCTTCATAGCGTGCGCCCGGCTGCTGATTACATGATGAAGTCTGTTGCTAAATATGTGGGGCAAAATGCCTTGGGTGTAGTTTTGACTGGAATGGGTAAAGACGGAGCCGAGGGACTGCTCGAAATGAAAAGAGCAGGAGCCTATACTGTCGCACAAAATGAAGAAACTTGTGTGGTCTACGGAATGCCGGGGGCTGCTGTTGCATTAGGTGCAGTAGATAAAGTACTACCGCTTGATAAGATTGCAGGAGATCTGTTAACACACCTGAAGCAAAGAAATGCAGCCTAGTTTGTACTTGGAGTGGCGGAATTTAGTACCGTGACTTCAATATAGTCAGCGAGTCTTTTGAGATTTCCACTCAGCTTGAAAGCGTTTATCAGTGATTTGTCCTTGAGCTCCGGAGATTTCTTTATAAGAGGGCGATACACAGTCCAGTATTCTTTAAACAGTGCTCGGTCCAATGTACTTGATAAAAGTGCCATCATGGCAATCTGCTTAAGCTGGTCTTTGCTATTGGCGACATCTTTATGCTCCATCGTTCGCGCCCCATCAAGAATCTCTTCCATGTAAAGCTCGACAGTAAAGTCATCCAGGTTGAGCACCTCGAGATCAATCAACAGATCTTTAAAGTATTGAGTGAGTTCAAAGCTATCCAACGCGTGATTCGAATTGGCCCATTCCCGAAGTTGCTGCAACTTCGGCTGAATGACATCCTTAAACCAGCGCTGATTAGGCTCAACCTTTGAACTCATGCCTCTATTTTCTTGGATTTTCCTCGAGAAGCAATTGCTGTCTCAAAAACTGGATCAAATGGAGATGTGGATTTAATTCAAGGGCGATGAGGCTAAACTGGCTCCGCTGTGCTTTTCAAATTCTTTCTTCCAAAAATACATTTGGTGTGCGCTGAGGGCATAGTCCATGTGGGCTAGCTTGAAGGCTAAAGAAAAGGATTCATTGTGAATAAAGGCTTGTTGGCGACGTTCACCTTTGCGTTGATATATTTCGACTTTATGCAGGCCGCCTAAGACGTGAAGGGCCTTAAAGAAAATGCTGGACTCGAGCTTAAAAATTCCCAGCTCATCCTTCATAAAGTTATTAAGCTCATCGCTGTCTAGAACCTCTGGGGTCCAGTCACCGTACTGAGCTCTTAGATAGGAGAACATAAAGGCTGAAAAAAGCTCTGTTGCATCATTTCTATCAATACCGGCCGAGACTAGGCGAGAAAGGTGAATTTCAAAAACCTCCATCTTATTGGGGTCCATGAACACAGACTGAAGTCCTGGAAGAATTTCATTCATAATATGCAAATCAAAAAGCTCCATAAATGCCAAATGAGGTTCCGGTAAACGTAAAAACTTAAGCCACTCTTCACGTCTTCGTGGGAGAACAGATTTTTTCAGCTCAGACGCACATTCAGCAATCGCAGCTCGCAGAGTGCTCTCAATCGAAAAGTGCAGTTTGTGCGACAGACGAATGGCCCGAAGAATGCGAATAGGGTCTTCTCGAAGTCTTTCCTGAGGGTCACCAATGATACGCAAGAGACGCTCGTTAATGTCTTGAAGGCCATGACAATGATCAATTAACTTTTGCTCAATTGGATCGTAAAAAAGTGCATTGACAGTGAAGTCTCGTCTTTGAGCATCTTCCTCTACTGTCCCAAAATAATTGTCACCTTCGATGGCATCGTCGCCCAGGTCAGAAATTTCCTCAGCTGAAATGTTGCGACGAAACGTTGCTACTTCAAACTGGTGGTCGCCTTTTTTGACAAGGACTAACTTAAAACGACGGCCAATGACGTAAGCATTGGCAATTTTCTTTCTAACTTGGTTGGGATGCGCACTTGTAGCAATATCAAAATCTTTAGGGTGAAGGCCAACTAATAGATCGCGAACGCAGCCGCCGACTAAGTAGGCTTGAAAACCAGCTTCTTGTAAGTTGCGGACGATTTTGAGGGCGTGAGAATCGATCCAGTCTTGATGCAGTTGCGGCTTGTATTGAGAATTCATCAAGCCTGAATCTACTCTCCTTCCGATCAGAATTCAAATTGAATACAAAAAAGTTTAGAATGACGAGCGCTTTTAGTAAGGTTATACAGCCTCTATGTCTTATTTGAGTCAGTTTTATCATCAGTTGTATGGGCCGGAGGGCGGCAGGCGTTGGGTTTTCGTTCATGGGCTCATGGGTTATGGGCAAAATTGGCGCAAGATTATATCGGGCTTGGAGTCCACCGAAAGATGCTTAAGCTTTGATCAGCGCGGTCATGGTCGCTCCTTCAAGCCAACGGCAGGCTATGCCCCAGAAGATTATGCTTATGATCTCCATCAGATTATTGAGGAGCTGGGGTGGGATCAGATTCATCTCGTTGGACACTCGATGGGAGGTCGAAATGTTTTAAATTTTGCCTCTCGTTTTCCTGAAAAGGTGCAGAAATTGGTAATCGAGGATATTGGGCCCGAAGAAAAGCCTCGAGCCCAAGAGTACTACGAGGGTCTTTTAGGTTTAGTTCCAACCCCTTTTGCAACCCGAGAAGAGGCCAAAAGATTTTTTGCAGAAGACTTTGTTCTAAGAGCAAAGTCTTACGCAAACCCGCAGGTTTTAGGTCCGTATCTTTATTCGAATATTGAAGAAAAAAGCACGGGTGTTTTTGACTGGCGTTTCAGTAAGCCGGGTATCTTGGAGTCGGTTCGCTTAGGTCGGACTGGCGATCGGTGGGGAGAGCTCAAGTCGCTACAAATGCCAACCTTGTTGATTCGCGGAGAGAGGTCAACTGACTTAACCGCAGATGTTTACAGGAAAATGTTGGCCTCGAATTCTTTGATTAAGGGCGTCGAAATCTTGAATGCTGGTCACTGGGTTCACTCAGATCAGTCTGAGGCCTTTTTGGGGGCATTAAAGGACTTTGTTGGGGGCTTTTAGATCGCCCGTCTTTGACTTTTCGCTTCCCGATCAGTAGCTTGGGATCTTGCAAACTGGAGTAGTTAAAATTGAAATTTTCAGAATTAAATCTCGAATCGAGTCTCGCTTCCGCAATCCAAAGATTAAACTATGATGAGTGCACTCCAATCCAAGAACAGGCCATGCCGCCCATTATTTCTGGAAAAGATGTTGCCGGATTAGCTCAAACTGGGACTGGTAAAACAGCTGCCTTTTTAATTCCTTTGATGGAAAGAATTTTGCGCGGACGACCTGTCGCAGATGAATCTAATCAAGAGGCCCTCGCTTTAGCGCAAACACGTGGTTTTAAAGACTGGAAGGCACAGAATTTTATTCTGGTTCTAGTTCCAACACGAGAGCTAGCCGAACAGGTTTATGAAAATGTCGCCAAGCTAGGGGCTGATGCAGGCCTTAAGGGTTTTGCAATTTATGGCGGTACGGGATACGACAAACAAAAAGACGCACTCAAAAATGGTGTCGAGTTTATCGTTGCAACGCCAGGGCGCTTGATTGACCTCTACAAAGAACACTTGGTAGATCTCAAGCAAGTTCGAGCGATTGTTTTTGATGAAGCCGATCGAATGTTTGATATGGGCTTCAAAGATGACATGAAGTTTATCTTGCAAAGAGTTCCACGCGAGCGCCAGTTTTTGGTTTTCAGTGCAACTTTAAATTTTGACGTCCTCAATACGGCTTATCAATTTGGCTCTGAGCCAGTTGAGATCAATATCAGTCGAGACCAAGCCAAGGCTGAAAATGTAAAAGATCAAATCTTCCATGTAGGCGGAGACGAAAAGCCGCAGCATCTTTTGTCGATACTCAAGGTCCATAATCCCAAACAGGCGATTATTTTTACAAATTTCAAGCTTAGCGTCGAAAAGATTGCACGCTTTTTAGTAGCTAATGACATTCCCGCTATGGCCATTTCGAGTTTACTCACACAAGCACAGCGCAATCGAGTTATCGAACAGTTCAAGGCCGAGAACAACATGAATATCTTGGTAGCCACAGATGTGGCGGCTCGTGGTTTGGATATCAAAGGCGTTGATATGGTTATCAACTATGAGCTTCCAAATGACAGCGAATCCTATGTTCATCGGATCGGTCGCACAGGTCGGGCTGGCTCAACAGGGCAGGCTTTTTCTCTTGTCGGAGAGAAGGATATTGAGTCTTTGGCTCGTATTGAAGACTATCTCAAACATAAGGTAGATGTGGGATACCTTGAAAATGATCAGCTTATAAAAGATTTCAAGCCGATACATGAACAGTTTTCAGGTGGTGCGCGATCTTTTGGTGATCGTGCACGCGGTCCAAAAGATCGTAGCGATAGTAGGCGCCGTGGCCCTCGCCCTGAGCGGCGTCCAGGCCCCGGAGGTCAACAGCAAGACTCACGTCGTCCTGAAAGATATGCACGAGGTCGAGACCAACAAGAAAATGGAAATGGAAAACTTGTTCGTGGCCCACGCCCGGAAAAGCGTGGTGATGACAGCCGCCCCCATCAGCACAATAACAAAAGACCACAGCACAAGCCCCAGCAAGTCAATGGTCGTCCCGAAAGTCGAAGTGCTAAACGGCCACCTCAATCAAGTGCAAAGAGACCTGCAACATCGACTCCATCGGTCACGCAAAAAATCACGGGATTTTTTAAGAGACTGTTTTCTTAGCAGTAGCGGAAGCAGATCTTCCGCTACTTTAGCAGCTGTTGCAGTTTTTTATTGGCCGACTTTTTTGCAAGATCAAGGGCTGTGAGGCCCAAATTGTTTTTAAGGGATTTCTCTGCTCCGACCGAAAGAAGCATTTGGATTGCCGGAATATCTTCCTTCATAATGGAGCGTAAGAGAGCGCTATTCCCATTAGGATCTTGTTTATCTAGAGTGCTTTTATTTTTTTTCAAGATACTCTTTGCTAGGGTCAGATCATTTTCAATAGCCATCATAAATGGAGTGATACCATCGTAGCCGTTAACGGTGATATCCACTTTTGCTCCTTCTGCAACTAGGACCCGGGCGACCTCATACTGCTCATTTCCGAGAGCCACAGCTAAAGCCGTGTCACCAACCTCATTTGCCAATTCCATCTGAATCTTATTAGTGGCTAGAAGTGCTTTTGCGACAACATCTTGTCCTGTCAGTGCTGCAAGCATCAATGGAGTCATTTTTTCTTCATCTTGGACGTTCAAATTTAGCCTTGAATCTTTAAGTAGTTTCTTGAGCTTTGATAAGTCGCCAGTCTCTGAAGCCGTCATCAATTCTCTTTCTGCTTTGGAGAATTGAGGTGTCCCCGTGGACGCTAGGGTTGTCAGTCCTTGGAGCACGACTAAAGTGATGAAGAGTGAAAACTTTTTCAAGGTAGAGCCTCACTGCCAGCAGGTGGTTCAGCATCTGTCAGATTGGTGCTTCTTGTAAGCGGCCTGTATTCCGCGCCTTCCTCTGATAAGTTATAGACGTTTAGGTTAATCAATGAGGACTTCTTGTCGAAGGGAAGCGGAATTTCTTCTCGATAATCTTCCTTAACGGGGCCGCCGTACTGCTTGATAAGGTTATCCAGTCGAGTTCTGATAATAGAAGAGGCAGCACCCCAATCTGAACGGCCTTTGGTGTTGACTAGGATTGCAAAGTAGAACGTTCCCTCTCTTGTTTTTACCGAACCAGCTAGGGTCTTGGCAACGTTGACGCTTCCCGTTTTAGCAACAGTTGAGCGGAAGAATGAGCCGCCATATGCTCTGACAGTTGATTCATGATCTTCTCCGGCTACAGCCATGACATCACTTAAATCAAGATTTGATTCTTGGAGTGCCTGATCAAGATAGTAGAGGGTTTTGACCATGGCAGAACAAGAGCCCTTATTGTAGATGTTTTCATTTGGATCAAAAATGTAGCCGGCATTATTGCCAGATCCGAGGTAAAACTCAAAATCATCACCATCAAGTTGCATTGTGTATTCGACGAAGGAATTAAAAGCGTCAATGCCACCCAAACTCCAGAACAAATGGTCTGCGATGTAGTTGTTGGACTGATTGTTCATGCGTTTGATAATTTTATAAAGTGGTGCCGAGCGATAGATAAGAACCACGTCTGTTGGATTGGATTGGTGGTCAGCCGTCGAGACAAAACGAACACTTTCAGCTGTAATGCCAGGCTTGTCAGTCATGATAACCCCTTGACTCGCAGCTTTTTGCTGAAGAAGTCGGTACTTTTCCCTAACCACGGGAGTTATAAATCCACTTTCAAGAGTCCTTTTGACTGAAGCCGTTTGCTCTTCGATTGTTGCAAAATAAGGAGTGCTTCCGGCAATGCGAGGTTTTTCCTCTGACAACCAATCCATTAGGAAGTTTTGGTCAAAAGTAAGATTGCGAATTTTTTTAACCTTGTGCTCTGATCGATTTAGCTCAGAAGTGATAAAGTAGGCTGCATTTCGGCCCATTATTGGATCAAGTCCACCCTCGATGTGCAGGTCAAAGGTTTCATCATCAATTTTCGTCAGATGCAAACGAGTCTGATAGCGGTAGTTTGCGCCGAGTTGTTTGATTGCCCAAAAGGAAGTGACGACTTTGGAAATAGAGGCTAGGGGATACTTTTTATCGACATTATCATCGCCAAGGATGGGATTCATGGCTTCGCCAACCTTCATGTGGCACATGGAATTGACAGAAATTCTTTTAGGTTTACTTTTAGATTGACCTAACGCTGGAGATCCAGCAAGGGCCAATGTTACCACAAGAACGCTGATTTTAAGTCTTTTACCTACTAATCCTATGTCCATAAATTTCTCCTGCGCCCTAAACTTCATAATCTATGCCGTGATAGAATCGATTTAAATGGCCCCTGACTGTCTAAAGATGAGACAGGGACTGACGTTAGGTGCACAAATTCGAATTGAATCGAGTAGAATCGCCTACTTCAGCACAACTATCGAGGAGTTGAATAGGGGACTCAATTTAAAGAGGCCAGCTCGGTTTTCATTTCATTGATTTCTGCTTCGAGATTCGAGGCTTTCGTAGAGGTGCGACTCTCTTCGCTTTTGGCAGAGGATAGCTGGGATCTGGCAGTGTCGGCATCTTGTTCCGCTTCTTGAATCATGGATTGCAAAAAGTTTTGATGTTCATTGGATGAGTTGAGAGTTGATTGCGAGCGCAAACTGGTCAGGCGTGATTCTGCACGATCTAAATTGTTTTGCGCCATATCCACGCGCATTTTTTGAGTGCGCAGATCCATTTTGAGTTCATTTAAGCTCTGCGCTTTGATTTCTAAAGCTGATTGTAGATACTTCTTTCTGCCTTTTTTGTATTCGCCTAAAAAGGCAGGCTCCAACTCGGATGGGCAAACATTCTGATATTTTTTACCCGAGGAGCCAGCATCGTAGCCATTGCTCTTGGCACAATAGTCCTGAATGCCTTTTTTATATCGCTGGCGTAACACAGATGACTGCGGGCCTTCACACAAATCATTTGAGTAGATGTCACCTAGTTTACCGACCCTATAGGCTTCGTCGGGAGAACAATAGATTTGTAGTCCATTCTTAAAGCCTTGGTCGACTTGGCTTTCTGAAATTTGGGCCTCAACTTGGCGGCACTCAGCTAAGTGGGAATCTGCATTGAGCCATTTGCCACTCAGAGCTACATTTTTGCCATGTTCAAACCAGTTTGTTGATTCACATGCTTTACGCTTAAAATAGCTGGCGCAAGAAGATGTTATAAGAGCCAAGAAGAGAAGTAGAATACAGTTTCGCACAAGAGCCTCCAAATGATGTCAGATGACAATTTTGATATTTTAGAGGTCCTTATTTCAGGTTGGCAAGAGCGACAATAAAAGAGTCGGAGAGATTTTAAACTCTCCGACAGATTCGATTCACTGTTTAATAGTTGCGACGAACAATTTCGATGGTTGCAGAGCATCCACGATCAACCCAGATACGACCATTATAAATCCCGACAGTCTGATTCCAGATACAAGCTGCTCTGGACACCTGCCTGTAAAGACGTAGACCCTCAATGTAGTAGGGATTAAAATAGCATTCATTGTAGCGGTAATCTTGAGAGTAACAAGTGATATACTCGTAGCGGTAAGGATGTTGTGGTGGATATCCAGGAGGACGACTAGGACCCCCATGTCCAGGGGGACGCGGTGGGTAGCCTGGGCCTCCGGGGCGACCTGGCCCATGACCCCAACCACCACCATGGCGAGCGTTGACATCGTCAAGAAGAGAAAGATCTTGCCTGTGCTGTGTAGCGCCGCGTTCTTCATTCGTTTGTGCGTGAGCAGTGACGCTAACACTGCAGAGAGCCAAAAATATGATCATGTATTTTTTCATTTTCCCCCCAAAGGAAAAGTTAGGTGTCAATATGACATCGTTCTTCTAGCATTGGAGAGAATGTGCAGGAATGGTGCCGACACAATTGGTGTCAGCATGGCCACCTCAAAAAAAAGATCCTGAGGGGTCTGTAGGCTGTAGAGAAAATAAATTTTAGGACTTACCCAAGGGTCTTTGAATGATATGAATTGCGTGTCCCAAAGTTGCTTCGGCTGCTTCCATCATCGTTTCTCCTAATGTTGGATGAGGATGAATAGACAAAGCTAAATCTTCGATTCTTGCGCCCATTTCTATGGCAAGGACAGCTTCGGAAATAAGATTAGAGGCTTCGGGGCCTACAATATGAACACCTAGCAAGACGTGTGTCTTTTTGTCGGCAATCATTTTAACAAAGCCGTCTGTTTCTATCATGCTGACAGCGCGGCCATTAGCGGCAAAAGGAAATTTAGCAATCATCAAATCTTGATAACCTTTGGCTTTAGCTTCTGCTTCTGTCATGCCTGCAGAAGCAATCTCTGGATCTGTAAAGACAACGGCCGGAACCGTCTTTGCGTCATAAACTCGATTTTGTCCTGCTAAAACCTCAGCGACCAACACACCTTCGTGCGAGGCTTTGTGCGCTAACATAGGTTGACCGCAGATATCTCCAATCGCAAAAATGTTGTTTACGCTTGTGCGGCGCTGAGCATCGACTTTGATAAATCCTCGGTCATCAACTTGGATCCCAGCAGCTTTCAAATTTGCCTGATCGCCATTTGGACGACGACCCACAGTCACCAAGATTTTGTCGCAGGCGACGACTTGATCTTGACCGTTGATTTCAACCGTGACCTCGTAGCCGTCTTTAACCTTCTTCTGGCCTTTAGCTTTGGCTCCGTACATAATCTTGACACCAGCTTTGCCAAGCTTTCTGACAACAACTTGTGCGCACTCTGGATCAACCACCCCGGCCAGCAAAGATGGCTGTGCTTCGATCACCGTCACTTCAGTTCCCAACTTGCGCAAGTATGACGAGATTTCAAGGCCGATGTAGCCACCACCAATTACAGCCACCCGTTTTGGAACAGCATCAAATGCTAAAGCCCCTGTTGAAGAACAGATGTCTTTTTCATCAAATTTAAATCCCGGTATTTCAATAGGACGAGAGCCTGTAGCAACGATAAAATATTTTGCCTGAATAGTGTCAGTTCCTAAGCTTGAGCGAACCTGAATTTCTTTTGAGCTCTTGAATTCTGCATCGCCCTTTAAAACAGTGACACTGTTGCCTTTTAAAAGTTGAGCGACCCCACCGGACATTTTATCACAGACAGATTGCTTCCACTTTACTAACTGTTTCATGTCGACATCTATGGGGCCTTTGATCATGAGGCCCATATCAGAGAAACTATGTTGAGCTTTGTGCAGTAAATGGGTGGCAGCTATCATTGCTTTTGAAGGAATACATCCGACATTTAAGCATACGCCACCTAAAAACTCGCGCTCGACAATAGCCGTTTTAAATCCAAGTTGCGCGGAACGAATAGCTGCCACGTAGCCACCCGGTCCCGCCCCGATAACAACAATATCAAAAGTTTGCATATTAGATAAGCTCCACAAGAAGTTTTCCAGGATTTTCTATACGAGCAATAAAAGCTGCTAAGAAACGAGCTGCCACAGCACCATCAATTAAACGATGATCTGCCGTCACTGTGTAATTCATGACTTTGATGGCACTCAATTGACCATTCTTAAGGACTGGTTTTTCATCAATTTTGTACATGCCTAAGATGGCAACTTCCGGATGATTGATCACCGGGGTTGCGTAAGTGCCACCAATCGAACCTATGTTGGTGACAGTAATGGTGGCGCCTTTCATCTCGTCTGGCTTTAATTTGCCATCACGAGCGCGCTTTGACAGATCGATTATCTCTTTTGAAATTTCCAAAATAGATTTTTGGTCGGCATTCTTGATGACAGGAACAACCAATCCATTTGGTGTATCAGCGGCAAAGCCAAGGTTGAAATATTTTTTGTAAACGATTTCGCCCGCGGCATCGTCAATGGAAGCATTGAACATCGGAAACTCGCGAATAGTCGCAATTAAGGCCTTCATAACGATGGGCAGATAGGTGATTTTGGTGCCTTGCTTTTCGGCGTAGTCTCTTAAAGATTCGCGTAAAGCTACCATGTCATCGACCTTTGCTTCATCCATGATTGTGAAGTGAGGGATGATATGCTTCGAGCGCTGCATATTCTCGGCAATTTTTTTGCGAATTCCAATCAGGGCTACGCGCTCTTCTGCAGCACCTGCTGGTCCTTGGTAGGACGGGCGAGGAATTGATAGGGAGCTCGTTGAGCCAGGTGATTTGGCAGCAGATGGAGGTGAGGCAAGGCCTCCTCCTGAGAAGGTCAAAACATCTTCTCGAGTGACTCGGCCAGCCAATCCTGTGCCTTGGAGCGTATTGATATCAACACCCATCTCGCGAGCCAAACGGCGTGTGGCGGGAGTCGCTAAGACTTTTGATTCAGCCACTGGAGGAAAAATAGAGGTCGATGTTGAGGCTGATGAGGCGGCTTGTGTCTTTGCGAGTGTCGAAGCTTGCGGTGTTCTTGTTGGACTGGAAGGAGCGTTTGCTGCAGGAGTCATGGCGGGAGAGGCCCCAGCACCTTGGAGAGTCAACATCACGGAGCCCACTTTGACAACGTCACCAGTTTTAAACTTGAGATCTTTAACTGTCCCAGAGATGGGTGTCGGAACTTCCACCGTCGCTTTGTCCGTTAAAACCTCTGCAACAGATTGATCTGGCTTGACAACATCACCAGGCTTTACGAGCCATTTGATCAACTCTCCCTATGTGACACCTTCGCCAAGTTCAGGTAGCTTTACATCTTGAGTGATAGCACTATTTGAACTAGAGGAGGCAGTTGGAGCCGCAATCTTAGAGTTTGTAGCGGGAGTTGCCGCAGGGGCGGGCGCTGGAGTCGATACTGGTTTGGTGGCTCCGCCTGTGCCATTGAGGGTCATCATCGTCGATCCAACTTTGACAACATCGCCAGGTTTGAATTTTGTTTCCTGGACAGTTCCAGCAGTTGGTGAAGGAACCTCGACGGTTGCTTTGTCTGTCAGGACTTCGGCAATGGGTTGATCAGCTTTGACAGAGTCGCCTGGTTTGACTAACCACTTGACCAGCTCACCTTCTGTTACGCCCTCGCCAAGTTCTGGCAATTTGATTTCATTCGCCATCGAAAAACTTCCTTTCCACGCCTATTCTAGAACTCTTTAACTTAGAACACTCCTTTCTAGTCTTGTGCTAGAGTATTTGCACCGAATTACACCATGCGCAATTCAATCTTAAACTGACCCCTCTTTGTGTTGATTTTAGGATTCATGTGGACTCTCATTTTTTGCTGAAAAACGTGAAGGGTTCGCATGACAAATTAAAATTTTTTTAGTTTATTCAATGGCATAGGATCTTCTCTCAACACAGAAAGGGACCAGTTTCTATGAGATACACACGGGCTTTGGAGAGGGGTATTTTTCAAAAGCGCTACAAAAGATTTTTTGCTGATGTCCAACTAAAAGATGAATTGGTTGTTGCCCATGTTCCGAACACTGGAAGCCTCAAGAGTGTGAATAATCCTGGTCAGCCATGTCTGATTTCTCATTCTGACAATCCAGATCGGAAGTTAAAATTTACGCTGGAGATGATTCAGAGCCCAAATGGCTCTTGGGTGGGTGTCAATACTGCCACTCCCAACACAATCACTAAGGAAAAGCTTCTTGCTGTTGTCGGACAATCGCCAGTAGAGACATCAGCGGTTTTCAAGTACTGGGCTCAGTTTGACGAGGTCAAGCCTGAATTTAAAATCAATGCAGAGACGCGACTAGATTTTGCGCTCAAAAAAGCAAAATCACAGAAGATGCATTTCATCGAAGTCAAAAACGTCACTCTTGCCGAGGGAAAGACGGCCCTGTTTCCAGACTCAGTTTCCGAGCGGGCACAAAAGCATGTGCGTGAGCTCATGCGTTTGATTCACGAGGGGAACACCGCCGAGATTGTCTTCACCGTGCAGCGATCTGATTGTGATTCCTTCGCACCAGCCGATAGTATTGATCCAGAGTATGGAAAGCTTCTTCGCCAAGCTTCTGCTTTAGGACTGAAGATCACTCCTTTGGTCGTGAAGTTGAGCGCCCATGAAGCAGTGCTTACAGATCAGATTTTGCCAGTTCGTCTTTAAGCACTCTTCACATTCATTTCTCAGAAAGTTTGATGATTCATAAGTAAAGTTTAGCTTGTGCGATGCCGATTCTCTTTTGAGCACAAAAGGGGGATTGGCATGACGGCGAAACTAATTAAAATGACAGCAACTTTGACTTTCTTGATGGCACTTGCAGCATGTGCAGGACCTATGGAGGAAGTTCTCCATGATGATCCGGATAGCGAAGCTTCTGCATCTGAATTTGTTGACGAAGCTAGCTTCTATTCTGCAAGTGATATTGAAGAGGAATTTGATGTATCAATCCTGTCAAAATCAACCTCGACTGAAATAACTCAGATCTTGCAGAAATATAATCACCTTGACCCCCGCCAGGTCATTCCGAGAAATCACCTTGCAAAGGCTTTGATATTTTTTGAGCAAAACAAAACACGTTTTCCAAACCAAAAGGTGATTTCCATTCTAGATTTCAGTCGACGATCCACGGAAAAGAGATGGCATTTTGTCGACTTAAAGACAGGCGCAGTGTGGAGTGTTCACGTTGCTCATGGAAAAGGATCTGATTCAAACCATGATGGATTTGCAGAAAAGTTTAGCAATACATCTGGCTCTAACGCGAGCTCACTGGGGTTCTATCGAACAGCTGAAACATACAGTGGCAAATGGGGATATTCTCTCAGGCTAGATGGGCTCTCAAGTACAAACTCTAATGCACGAGCCCGCGCCGTTGTCATTCATGGATCGACGTACGTCGAAGATCGCCCAGTAATTCAGGGGCGTTCATTTGGCTGCCCAGCCGTTTCTATGGCAAATAGGACCCAAGTAATCAATTTAATAAAAGGTGGAAGTCTCATTTACGCCGTTCAATAGCCTTAGAATGCGTAAGAAAATAGCGAGCTGCTTCGTTAGCAGCCTCGCGTTCCATCCATTTTGTTAGGCGCACTTAAAGATAGCGGAGCTCTTCGCCGACAAGTTTTTTTAGATTTTCAACATAGGTGCAGTACTCTGAAAGGTTCAATCGGTCATCAACACGAACGTGGGCCTTGGAAGAGTTGTAAAGTGTGAGTTCAATAATATCCGCATGTGAGGAAATAGCTGCAAAATTATTTTCCTCTAAAACCTGCATCAGGATGTCTAGATCGTGCCCTTCCTCGTCATGAGGATATTCTAGTTTGCGCATCTCGCAGAGAGCCTTCAAGAATTGCTCACAGGCCTGTGCCAAATTATACCCGACGATGTCATGTTGCTTGTCATCAGCAAGGTGCAACCTGGCGACATCTAAGTTTTCTTGGGCTTTTAAGATTAAGGACTTTGCGTGAGCGGCACTCATGGACTTCCTTTGAAGATATAGGTTCTGCCATCGACTTTAAGCGAGTTTTGTCTGCAAGGCCAATTAAAACTGTGTGGACAAATAGAAAAACCCACGTCAGAGACGTGGGTTTCAAATTTAAAGATCTGAGGGCGACTACTTCTTTTCTAGATGACGATCGATGATTTGCTTAAACTCTGCAAACGGATAAGCTCCGCGTAAAGAAACACCGTTGATAAGGAAGCCAGGTGTTCCGGAGAAGTTAAATCTCTTAGCCTCTTCCATATCTGCTTCGATGCGCTTGGTGATTACTTCAGAGCTCAAATCTTTTTCAAGTTTTTTCATGTCAGCCCCAACTTTTTTTGCAAATTCTTTTAAAGCGCCCTCTTTCTTAGAGCGAAGATCGCCTTGGTTTGTAAATACCAAGTCGTGGAACTTTTCTGCCTTAGCATGGTCCTGAAGAGCAATCGCCTCGAAGTATCGAGAGGCAGGCATCGCTAAGGGATGGAAATCCAATGGAAGATGCTTAAATACAACGCGGACATCGTTGGGATAAGCTTTCCTAACCTCGTCGACTGTAGCATGCCCTCGAGCGCAATAGGGACATTCAAAGTCAGAGTATTCAATAATTGTGACTTTTGCATCTTTGGGTCCAAAGATAACACGACCTTCTTCCACAACAGCCTCTAGTGGCTTCGCAAATTCTTCATCTCGCTTTTTTGTCTCTTCAGCCATTGACTTTTCTTGTGCTTTCTTCTGAGCATTTTGAGCTGCTTTGTTAACAACTTCGATAAATTGCTCAGGATCTTTTTCGATCGCAGCAAAAACGATGCTTGGATCTTTTTCGATCGCTTCTTTTAATTGTTTTGCAGATGGAGCACAGTTCGCAATTGAAAGTGCCAGCATGCTTAGACCTAAAATCTTAAGTGTCTTCAATGAGTCCTCCGTTGAGTATTTATTTTTTTGCCTTTTCATTTGACCTCATTTTTAAATGGGATGGAAGTAAAAAAGATCTTGGCTAAAGTCGGGCTTCAGAGCGTCGAATTTTAGTCTTGTTTCGGCATAGAAGAGCCTTACACTAAGGTATATGAAAAACATCAAGTGCTTCCTATTATTTTGCGTCATATTTGTGGGTAGCTTGCAAGCTCAAGCTGGTCTTTTGTTCAACTATTCTCAATTAGCTCTAAAGGATCTTGATCAAATGAATAAGATCGTGAGTGACAGTGTCAAGGAGTCAAAACGAGCAAGAGATGGTAAAGAGGTACCATTGAAGGAGGCTCTCCAGGCGGTTTACTCACGGCCTAATGATGACGAAACAATCGAAAAAGTGGTCGCCCCTTTGCGCGCCAGTTTAGATCAGCTCGATGCTTGGGAAAAAACGATCAGTCAATTAACTGACGAAGCCATCAATGCTCTTCGGAACCCAAAGGCCTTTAAGCCCGTTGTCCAGGTTACCTATGTGGTCTTTCTTGAAAATCTGCTCTCTGAGATGAAACCCTATGCACAGAAGGCCGGTTTTGAGAGAGACATAGTCATGCGAATACTAAATGCTAAGCTCGAAATTTCAAAAGAGGCCGCCACGGAACGAAAGCTTCGCACAATGAAATCCATGGTATCTCCTTCAGAGCTGGCAGGCCAAGTCTTGAGCCCATCTGCCGAAGATCATAAAAAGGGGAAATAATTTCCCCTTCCTATCTGGACCTGGGTCACAATTCAACTCAGCTTAAACCCTAGGTCTGTGTCAAACGCACGATCTGCAAATTTACCTTAAAATCGCCTCAAATTGACTCAAGTTCTGACAAACTCCGACCGATGAAACAACTAGGAGTGGGCAGGAAGCCCGGCAGCAATTAGGAGGATTCCATGTTTCTTCAAGGTGATTTACAGGTGGTCTTTGATGCTCTTTACACTGTTGGAGCTATCGACCCTGTTTTGAAATTGGACTGGAGCGAGATTACAAAAGAGATGATGGCACAGCCACTTCTTTTGAGTGAAGCTTTTCAAGCCATCAATGCTTGTCGTGGAGATCGGGATCTTCTTGTTAAAAAGCTCCATCTGATGGATGCAAGATCTATCAATTATATCGCAATGGAGGTGGCTCGTGAGTTTTGTGAGTTCCAAGATCGTAAAGAGCTGCATTAAAGTAGCATTTGGTGTCACTTTACTATTTTCTTCGGCACAAGCGTGGGAAGTTGATTTCTCTCGTCGAAGAGTCCAATTTGACAAGGTAAAAAATGAAGATCGTTTGCCGGCGAGCCTTAAAGAGGACCAAACCGAGGCAGTTTTAAGTAAAGTTTTTGATACTGTTGAGCCTGCTCAGGACATCGTCATCATGAACACTGAAAAGGGATTCGTTCCTGAGGTTGTTCGTTTGCGCAAGGGCGGAAATTACCGAATTCATGTTGTGAACGTGAATAACAAAGAGAAGAATGTGAGCTTTGTCTTAGATGCCTTTTCAGAGCATCACAGCACTCTTTTTGGCGAACAGAGGACTTTTACAGTTGCCCCTAAGACGGACGGTATCTTTTCTTATCAATGTCCAGAAACAGCCATTCAAGGAAAATTTATCATTTACTCTGATTCGATGGGCGGAGACCGCAAACCTGCTACACAGTAAAGTGGGGCGATCTATTGAGAGGGCCTA
>JACCDR010061472.1_pt1 | contig 17280 bp, 15 predicted proteins | sample 7446431 | NCBI WGS metagenome assembly JACCDR01 (sample SAMN15323443, study PRJNA562643) | freshwater metagenome | isolation source: river surface water | place: USA:Blue River Watershed | collected 2017-08-17
GCCTGCCGTTCCCTCGCTGCGCGCGCGCCTGCTGGGCTGGATCCTGCTGCCCCTGGCCGGGCTCATCACCGTCAACGCCTGGGTGGCCTATGGCAACGCCGTGGAAGCCAGCAACGAGGCCTATGACCGCGCGCTTTACCTGGCCAGCCGCGCCCTGGCCGAGGAGCTGGTCTGGCGCCAGGGTGCCTTGCAGGTCAATGTGCTGCGTGCGGCCGGCTATCTGCTGGAGAACCACACCGGCTCGCGCCTCTACTACCGCGTGGCCGATACCGCCGACCGCCATCTGGCGGGTGACCCCACCCTGCCCGCTCCCCACACAGGGCCCGCAGCCAGCGTGCGCTACCACGCCCTGGTGCAGTTCGAGGATGGCGAACTGCGCGGCCGCCCCGTGCGCCTGGCCCATCTGACCCATGTGCTCGAGGATGAACACGACCAGCCCCACATCCTCAAGATCAGCGTGGCCGAAACGCTGGAGACCCGCCAGCAGATGGTGCGCCAGCAGTTGCGCGACACCCTGCTGAGCCAGGGCCTGCTGCTGCTGGCCGCGGCCCTGCTGGTGATCGTGGGTGTGCAGCGCGGCATCCGGCCGCTGGAGCATTTCCGCCAGCGCCTGGCCGCACGCGATGACGACGACTTCTCCCCCATCGCCCCGCCCGACCTGCCACGCGAGCTGCACCCGCTGGTGAACACCCTCAACGGCTACCTGGCACGCCTGGGTCGCCTGATCGACATCCGCAAGCGTTTCCTGGACAACGCCGCCCACCAGCTACGCACGCCGCTGACCGTGCTCAAGACCCAGCTGGCCCTGGCCGAACGCGAACCCCAAGCCCTGGCCGCGGCCCGGCGCACGACCGACGATGCCGTGCGCCTGACCGAACAGCTGCTGGCCATGACGCGTGCGGAACACGCCGGCGCCCTGCCCGACGGCGGCCACGACGAGACCGTCGACCTGCTGGTGCTGGCCCGTGAAGTCACCGAGGAATACCTGCCGCGCGCCCTGCAGCAGGGCGACGACCTGGGCTTTGAAACCCTGGGGGAGACCAGCCGGGTGCCGGGAACCGCCGGACTGCTGCACGATGCGCTGGGCAACCTGATCGACAACGCCCTGCACCACACCCCATCCGGGACACGCATCACCGTGCGCGTCGGCCCCCGCTGGGTGGAGGTGGAAGACCAGGGGCCCGGGATCGCCGCCGAGCACCAGGCCCATGTCTTCGAACGTTTCTACCGCGCCGCGCCCGCCTCGGTGCGCGGCAGCGGCCTGGGCCTGGCCATCGTGCGCGAGATCGCGCAGCAGCAGGGGGCGCAACTCACGCTGCGCAGCCCCCTGACCACGGGGCCAGGCACGGTGTTCCGCATGACCTGGCCCGAGAACTGAACGTCAGGAACTGAACAGGAAGTTCATCACGTCGCCGTCCTTGACGACGTAGTCCTTGCCTTCGGCGCGCATCTTGCCGGCATCCTTGGCGCCCTGCTCGCCCTTGCAGGCGATGTAGTCCTCGAAGGCAATGGTCTGGGCGCGGATGTAGCCCTTCTCGAAATCGGTGTGGATCACGCCCGCGGCCTGCGGCCCGGTGTCGCCCACATGAATGGTCCAGGCGCGTACTTCCTTGACGCCGGCGGTGAAGTAGGTCTGCAGGCCCAGCAGCTTGTAAGCGGCACGGATCAGGCGGTTCAGGCCCGGCTCCTCCTGGCCCAGTTCCTTGAGGAAGTCCAGGCGGTCGGCGTCGTCCATCTCGGAGAGCTCGGCCTCGATCTTGGCGCAGATGGCCACGACGGGCGCATTCTGTGTGGCCGCGTAGTCCTTCAGTCGGTCCAGGAAGGGGTTGTTCTCGAAGCCATCCTCGCTGACGTTGCCCACAAACATGGCAGGCTTGGCCGTGATGAGGAAGAACTGCTTGAGCAGGGGCAGCTCCTCCTTGCTGAACTCCACCGTGCGCACGGGCTTGCCCTGGTCCAGCGCGGCCTGGCACTTCTCCAGGATGGCCACGAGCTTGATCGACTCCTTGTCGCCCGAGCGCGCCGTCTTGGTCACGCGCTGCAGCGCCTTCTCGACCGTGCCCAGGTCGGCCAGGCAGAGCTCGGTCTGGATCACCTCGATGTCGGCGATCGGGTCCACCTTGCCCGCCACGTGGACCACGTTGTCGTCGGCGAAGCAGCGCACCACGTTGACGATGGCGTCGGTCTCGCGGATGTGGGCCAGGAACTTGTTGCCCAGGCCTTCACCCGTGCTCGCCCCGGCCACCAGGCCGGCGATGTCGACGAATTCGACGATGGCCGGCACGATACGCTCGGGCTTCACGATCTCGGCCAGCTGGGCCAGGCGCGGATCCGGAACTTCCACGACACCGACGTCGGGCTCGCTGGTGCAGAAGGGATAGTTCTCCGCCGCGATGCCCGCCTTGGTCAGGGCATTGAACAGGGTGGATTTGCCGACGTTGGGCAGGCCGACGATGCCGCACTTGAGACTCATGGGTTTCCTTAGCAATCAACCCCTTGCACGCCATCCAGCCTCATGGGGCTGGCGGGTCCGCCCGCTCCGCGCGGGGAGCCGGCCGACAACAGCAGAAGTCCGGGTGCGCAGACCTCGGAGCCGGAGGACGACGCCCTCCTTGTTGTCCAGGGGAAAGTGGCCCCGATTGTACTGACCGGCCCAGCCCGGCGCCGGCCCGGCCTAGACCAGCTCCTGGACGTCCTGCTGCGCCTGTGCCGTGCCCAGCCCCGTCGCCCGGACCAGCGCCTGCCAGCGCTCCAGCTCCTGCCTCACATGCTGCATCAGCTGCCCCGGGGTGCTGGTGCGGACCTGCGCACCGTCCTGCTCCATGCGGGCACGCACTTCGGGATCGTCCAGCACCTGGTTCAGGCTGCGGTTGAGCTTCATGACCACGGGCTCGGGGGTGCCGGCGGGCGCGAACAGGGCGTACCACTGGGTCAGGTCGAAACCCGGGATCCCCAGCTCGGCCAGGGTCGGCACACCGGGCCAGGCGCTCAGACGCGTGGCCGAGGCCACCGCCAGCAGCCTGAGCTTGCCGCTCTTGAGATACGGGAGGGCGCTGAAGAGGCTGGGGAACATCCATTGGGACTGCCCCCGCACCAGGGCGCTGATAGCGGGTGCCGCCCCCGCGTGCTGGATGCCCTCGCGCCCCTGCACCCCCAGGGTGTGCAGCAGCATCTCGGCCGCCAGATGGGGAATGGTGCCCTCGCCCGCCGAGGCGTAGTTGAAGCGCCCCGCGGTCGTCGATTGCAGGCGCTGCAGGAAGGAGGGAACGTCCTGGACCGGGGTGTCAGCGCTCACGACCAGCACGGTGGGAGAGTGCCCCACCAGCCCGACCGGCGCGAAGTCCTGGATGGGGTCGTAGCGCAAGGTCTGCAGCACCGGGTTGATGCCGTGGGTGGCGATGTAGCCGAACATGAGCGTGTGGCCGTCGGGCCGGGAGGCGGCGACATACTCCGCCGCGACGCTGCCGTTGGCGCCGGTGCGGTTCTCCACGCTCACCACATGGCCCAGCGCCGGCCCGAGCTTGCGCGTCAGGATGCGGGCCATGGTGTCGTTGCCACCGCCGACACTGGTGGGCACGATGACCTTGACCTCTTCCTCGGGGAAACGGTCCGCGGAGGGCACGGCACCCGCCGCATCGGCGTCCCGGGCCGGGAACACATAGGCCGGCAGGGTCAGCTCGCCCTGCATGATCTTGCGCGCCGTGCGCAGCAGCGCGGCCTTCACCACGGCAACCTCGGCGCCCTCCTGCGCCACCTCGACGTCGACCTCGATCTGTCCCTGCGGATGCACCACGGCCAGCAGATGCCGCCCGGGGGCACGCACCATGCCGCTGGCGACCGTGCCGGGCAGGGCGAAAGCGGTGCTGACGCCGATGGCGCCGGTGACCGCGTGCGAGGCATGGCACTTGTGCGGGGTGAAATAACGCGACACGATGCTGTCCGGATGCTCACCCGGGCTGACGAGCACCGGCTTGGGAATCACGCTGTGAGTCACGTCGCCCAGGCCCATGCGCGCGCCCATGAGCAGGCGTAGTTTTTCGATGCGCTCCAGCAGGGCGGTGTTGGCGTCGAGTTCGGCCGGGCGCTCACGGCCCGTCACGCCCATGTCGCTGGCGCGCAGGATCATCAGAGGCATGGCCGCGTCGATGCAGGTCACCTCCAGACCGTCGACCACGTCGATGCGGCGTCCGGTCGGGAACACCTGGCCCGTGACTGCGCCCCAGGCATCCAGGAAGTTCAGCAGGATGGGCGCCGCGGTCCCGGGAACACCGTCGATGCGCGCATCACCCTCGTAGCTGACCTGGCGGCCCGGCGTGCAGACGGTGGCATCGATCGTCGACCCCGTGTTCACGTTGTAGATGCGCACGGTGGTGGTGCCCTCCTGGGCCTGCACCAGGCCCTGCTCCAGGGCGAAGGGCGCGACACCTGCGAGCATGTTGCCGCAGTTGGGGCGGGTGTCGACGGACTGGTGGCCGACGCCCACCTGGGCGAACAGATAGTCCAGGTCACAGCCGGGGCGCGTCGAGCGGGACACGATGGCCACCTTGCTGTTGAGCGTGCTGTTGCCCCCGAGGCCGTCGAGCTGCAGGGGATCCGAGGCGCCGATGGCGCCGATCAGCGCCTGGTCGCGCGCCTGGTCATCTGCCGGCAGCCAGTCGCGCAGGAAAAAGGGGCCGCGCGAGGTGCCGGCGCGCATCAGCACACAGGGGATCTTTCTGTTCAGCATGGTGTTCAGTCCGTTTCTATGGAGCGCCGCCCCATCACCCCGCGCCCTGCGGCAGCCACTGTACTGGCCAGCCCGCCGGCTGGCGTGCGGGACGGCAGTCGTTGACGCAGGGTGGGTCGTGGCTCTCTCCTGGGGCGCCCCTTCCTGAAAAAAGCGGAGGTGGCGAATGACGTCAATGGTGCAGGAAATCAGCCGTTTTTTGAAGTGCAATTTTCAATATGATTAGTGCATGAAACACATCAATTTCGATCTCCACCAGCTCCAGGCCTTCATCGCCGTGAGCGAGCGCGGGAGCTTTCGCGCCGCGGCCGAGGACATCCATCTGTCGCCACCGGCCCTGAGCCGGCGCATCGAGAAGCTCGAGACCATCCTGGGCACCCGGCTGTTCAACCGCACGACCCGCGAGGTCAAGCTCACCAGCCTGGGGCAGGTCTTCCTGGAGCGCGCGCGTTCGGCCGTCGACGACCTGGAGTCGGCGATGCTGGGCATCTCCGACATCGCCGCCACCCGTAGCGGGCGGGTGACGGTGGCCTGCGTGCCCTCGGCCGCCCTGTATTTCCTGCCGCAGGTCATCAGCAGTTTCTCGCGCAGGTACCCGGCCATCCGCATCCGTGTCATCGACGAATCGATGAACCAGACCCTGCAGAGCGTGCTGTCCGGCGAGTCGGATTTCGGCATCGGCTTCATGAGTTCGCTGATGCCCGAGATCCACTTCGAGGGCGTTCACAATGACCCTTTTGTGATCGCGATGCGGCGCGAACATCCCCTGGCCACACGCAAGTCCATCAGCTGGTCCGCGATCGAGGGCGAACGGCTGATCTCGGTGGCCCGCAGCAGCGGCAACCGGCAGCTGCTGGACGATGTGCTGGCCAAGGCGGGCATCCAGCCCCATTTCGCCTTTGAGGTCAGCCATATCGGCACCCTGCTGGGCATGGTGGAGGCCGGCCTGGGCCTAGCGGCGGTGCCCCGCATGGCGTTGCCCGCCCAGCACCCTGGCGTGGTCGGGCTGGCACTGAAAAGCCCCGTCATCTCACGCAGCCTGGGACTGCTCACGCGGCAGGGCACGCCCTTGAGGCCTGCCGCGGCCATGTTCCATGCGCACCTGTCCGGGGCACTGAGGCAAGGCCGGCCGTCACAGCGAGGGGGGAGCCCTGCGACCGCCCGCCGGCCGCCCCCGGCGAACCCGCCTCAGTCGAAGCGGTAGCTGGCGCTCACCGTCTGCCCCACCCGCAGCACCCGATCCACACCCTCGCTCACGATGGCGTTCATGCCGAAGGTCAGGGCGCCGTTGACGCGTGCATCCTGCCGGTAGCCCTGCAGGGTGTCGCTGACCTCTGGACTGCTCCTGGCCGTATCGGGATCGATGTCGGGAATGGGGCAGCGGGGGCAGGGCTTGACCGGCGTGAGCACGACCGCGCCTTCCGGGGTGTCGATCTGCAGCGGGCCCACACGATCTTCGTCATGCGCTTCCAGGCCTTCGAGCACGATGTTGGGTCGGAAACGCCGGATGTCCACGGGCCCGTGGCCGGCCGCCCGGAGCCGGCCGTTCAGGCCGTCCAGCGCGGACTGGCCCAGCACCAGCACGGGATACCCGTCGCTGAACTGGTTGGGCGCCTCGACCCCGCCGGTCCACTGCAGGCTGGACAGGCGCCGGTGCCCGGGATCGAAACGGACCAGGCGGTAGCGGGTGGCGTTGGCACGCGGCAGGCCCTGCTCGTTCAGCCCCAGGAAATCGGTGAACCACTGGGCCGCGATGTCCCCCATGTCGTAGGCCGGCACCACATCGTTCCAGACGCGCACGCGGATCGGCGCCTCGACGGCATCGACGAGCAGGTGCAGGGCCAGCATGCCGGGCGCACGCAGCTGCAGCTCGGTGCCGCCGCGCTTGAAGGCCGGCTGGATCAGGGCCAGGCGCGGCGCCTCGCGCTGGGACAGGAATTCGCCCTCCTCGTCCACCACCATCCAGGCCCGGTCCAGGTCCAGGCCCGTTTCCGTGAGCACGGCCTCGGTCAGCTCGATGCCGGCGCAGGACTTGACGGGGTAGACAAAAAGACGGGCGATGCGGGCCTGCACGTCGGCCGGCGCGGAAGCAGGGGCATTCACGACAAGGTTCCTGGGGTCTGATCGAAAAACCCGATTCTGCCTTGGCCAGGCCCGGCTTCTACAATGCCCTCATGCCCCAACTGGACCTCTGCATACGCGGCAGCGGCATCGTCGGCCGCACCCTGGCCCTGCTGCTGGCACGCGAGCGCCTGCGCGTCGGCCTGGTCGAACAGCCCGCTGCGCCCGCCGCCCGCGCCGACGTGCGCGCCTATGCCCTGAACCGCGCCTCGCGCGAGCTGCTGGAGAGTGTGCGTGCCTGGCCCGAAGACGACATCGCCGCCACCCCCGTGACCCACATGCAGGTCTGGGGCGACCGCGGCAGCGAACTCAATTTCGACGCCGCCCCGCTGGCCTCACCCGCCCTGACGTGGATCGTCGATGTGCCCGTGCTCGAGGCGCGTCTCGCCGAAGCCGTGCGTTACCAGCCCCAGATCGAGGTGCTGGCGGCCCCCGCCCCGGCGAAACTCACCGTGGTCTGCGAAGGCCGCGCCAGCAGCACGCGGGCGGAGTTCGGCGTCGATTTCGACGTCACCCCCTACCCCCAGCACGCCCTGGCCACCCGCTTGCAGTGCGAAAAGCCGCATGGCCAGGTGGCCCGCCAATGGTTTGCCGGGGGTGACATCCTGGCATTTCTGCCGCTGGGCGGCCCCCAGGGGAACTCCGTGGCCGTGGTCTGGTCTGTCTCTGCAGAACGTGCGGCACAGCTGCAACAGCTCGACCCCACCGCCTTTTGCGAAGCCATCGCCGGGGCCAGCCACCAGACCCTGGGCACCCTGGAACTGGCCAGCGAGCGCAAGACCTGGCCGCTGCAGAAAGCCCAGGCCCGGCAGTGGTCGGGGCGTTGCGCCGGCGGCGCCTGGGTGCTGGCGGGAGACGCGGCGCACAACGTGCACCCGCTGGCCGGCCAGGGGCTGAACCTGGGTCTGGCCGATGTGGCCGAGCTCACGCGGGTGCTGCACGGGCGCGAGTACTGGCGCGGCGTGGGTGACGAGAAGCTGCTGCGCCGCTACGAACGCACGCGCAAGGCCGGCATGCTGGCCCTGGACGTGGGCATGGACGGCCTGCAGCTGCTGTTTGCGCGTGAAGGCCAGGCCTGGAGCGCGCTGCGCAACTGGGGCCTGCAGGGCGTGGAGCGCAGCGGCTGGCTCAAGCAATGGCTGGCGCAGAAGGCGATGAATTTTTGAAGGATGGACATGAAAACGACTCGGCATCTGATCACGTGCCTGTTCGCCACCCTGCTGGCGCTGGGCGCCGGCGCACAGGAAGCGACGATCCGCAAGAACCTGGCGGAACGCCTGCCCCAGTTGCCCGCGATCAACGAGGTCAGCAAGACGCCCATCCCCGGGCTGTACGAGATCCGCGTCAACGACAGCGACATCTATTACACGGATGCCGACGGCAACTACCTGATCATGGGCAACCTCATCGACGCGCGGCAGAAACGCAACCTGACCGAAGAGCGCGTCGAGAAACTGCTGGCCATCGACTTCAACACCCTGCCCGTCAAGGATGCCTTCACGGTGGTGCGCGGCAACGGCCAGCGCAAGCTGGCCATCTTCTCCGATCCCAACTGCGGCTACTGCAAGCGCATCGAGCGTGATCTGGCCAAGCTGGACAACGTGACCATCCACGTCTTCCTCTACCCCGTACTGGGGCCCAGCTCGACCGAAAAGTCCCGCCTGGTCTGGTGTGCCAAGGAGCGCCCCAAGGCCTGGCTGGACCTGATGCTCAGGGACCAGATGCCCACGGCGGCGGCCTGCGACACGTCTGCGGTGAGCCGCAACCTCGCCTTCGGGCAGAAGCACAAGATCCAGGGCACGCCCACGCTGTTTTTTGCCGATGGCAGCCGCGTGCCCGGTGCCATCGACCTGGCCCAGCTCGAAAAACAGCTCGCAGCCGCGACACGTTGACCCGCCCATGCCCCGCACCACCCGCCGCCGCACCACGCCAGCCCCCCTGCACTACCAGGTCGACGTCGCCGACCCGCACGCCCATCTCTACCGTGTCACGCTGACCATCGCGCAGCCCGATGCGCAGCAGCGTGTGTCCCTGCCGGTCTGGATTCCGGGCAGCTATCTGGTGCGTGAGTTCGCCAAGAGCCTGCTAGGCCTGCAGGCCCGCCAGGGCGGGCGGGCTCTGCTCATCGAGCAGACCGACAAATGCAGCTGGCAGATCGCCTGCGACCCGGGCCGGGCGCTGGAACTGAGCTACACGGTCTACGCCTTCGACAACTCGGTACGCACGGCCTGGCTCGACAGCCAGCGCGGTTTCTTCAACGGCACCAGCCTGTGCCTGCGCGTCGAGGGCCAGGAAGATGCCCCGCATGAACTGACCCTGAGCCCGGGGAACGCACCCGCCGGCTGGCAGGTGGCCACCGGCCTGGACGCCCTGAAGGTGGACCGCCGCGGCTGGGGACGCTACCGTGCCGCCGACTATGACGAGCTGGTCGACTGCCCCGTGGAGCTCGGCGCCTTCTGGAGCGGCGAGTTCAAGGCTGGCGGCGTGCCGCACCGTTTTGTGGTGGCAGGCGCGCCGCCGAGCTTCGACGGCAGCCGCCTGCTGGCCGACGCCCAGCGCATCTGCGAGACGGCCATCCGTTTCTGGCATGCCGAAGGGCGCGCCACGGGGCGCACCGGCAAACCCCCGTTCAGCAACTACCTTTTCCTGCTCAATGCGAGCGACGACGGCTACGGCGGCCTGGAGCACCGCAACTCCACCGCACTCATCTGCGGTCGCCGCGACCTGCCGCGCGCCGAGAGCAAACCGGGCGAAGGCTACACCACGCTGCTGGGCCTGATCAGCCACGAATACTTCCACAGCTGGAACGTCAAGCGCCTGCGGCCGGCGGAGTTCACGCATTACGACTACACGCAGGAGAACTACACACAGCTGCTCTGGTTCTTCGAGGGTTTCACGAGCTACTACGACGACCTCCTGCTGCGCCGCGCCGGCCTGATCGACGACACCGTCTACCTGCGCCTGCTCAACAAGAGCATCAACCAGCTGCAGCAGACACCGGGGCGCCTCGTGCAGTCCGTGGCCCAGGCCAGCTACGACGCCTGGGTCAAGTACTACCGCGTGGACGAAAACACGCCCAATGCCACGGTGAGCTACTACGGCAAGGGCGCGCTGGTGGCCCTGTGCCTGGACCTGAGCCTGCGTGCCGAGGGCCGGCACAGCCTCGACGACGTGATGCGCGCCCTGTGGTCACGCTGCCAGGCCGGCCCGATGACGCAGGATGACGTGCTGGCGGCGCTGCAGGCGCTGAGCGGGCGCAGCTGGACGCGCGAAATCCAGCGCTGGGTGCACGGCACGGGAGAACTGCCCCTGCGCGAGCTGCTGGAGCGCCATGGCGTGGCCATCCACGAGGAAGCGGCCCAGCTGGCCCAGCGCCTGGGCCTGCGGGTCGGCGAAACGGGTGGCGCGGTCCAGATCAAGACCGTGTTGCGCGGCGGTGCGGCCGAACAGGCGGGGCTGGCGGCAGGCGATGAATGGCTGGGGGTGGAGCTGGGCCGGGGCGCGGCGCGCAGCGGCTGGCGGCTGGCCAGGCTCGACGATCTGCTGCTGTATGCCGCAGGACAGACGCGTGTGCAGGCCCTCGTGGCACGTGACCGGCGACTGCTGACCCTGGAACTGAAACTGCCGCAGACCGTGCACACCTGGCGTCTGTCAGTGCAGGACGGACAGAAGCTCAAGGCCTGGCTGGGCGCCTGAGCCGGCGGGCTCAGGCCGGGGGCATCTGGGCTTCGACCTCGGCGCCAAAGCGCTCTGCCGCCGCCTGTCCCTTGACATCCCGCACCACGGTGTAGGCCCGTTTCATGGCCTCGACGAACTGGCCGAGGTCCTTGGCCGCCTCGATCCGCAGGGCCACTTCGTCGGCCACGGGGCCCAAAGACTCCGCCAACAGACGGGTGGCCAGGGCTTTGACCTTGGCCAGGTCGGCGCCTGCGGCGGGGGCACCAGGCGCTCCGGCCGGTTTGGCAGGCGCAGCACCCGCCACCACCTCGATCAGGCCTTGGGCCTCGAGCTGCCGGAGCAATTCGGCCGACTCCCCCATACCGGCGGCCAGCCGGATCAGTTCTTCGGCATTTTTCTTGCCGTCGACCAGGATGAGCAGCATGCGCAGCTTGCCGCCGACACCCTGGCCGCGAACGGCAATCGCCTCCGCGCCTTTTTCGGATTTCCGGTAGATCGCCTGCGCATCCATGCCGCCCAACCTCTCTAGTTTGTGGGCGGATTATTCCACCGCCCCCCGGGACCGTTCCCCCGTGTTTCCACTAGGGCCAAGGCCGAGCCCGGCCCCCTCAGGCCTCCAGGGTCACTTTCTTGAACTTGCGTTTACCCACCTGCAAAACGTAGACGCCGGCTCCCAGCTTGAGCCCCTTGTCGCTGACCACGGCCGCGTCCACACGCACCCCCCCGCCATCGATCAGCCGGTTGCCTTCACCGGAGGAAGCCACCAGGCCGGCCTGCTTGAGCAGGGCGGCAATGCCGATCGGACCGGCGTCCAGGCGCAGGGTCTGTTCCTCGACCTCGTCCGGGATCCCGCCCTTGCTGCGGTTGATGAAGTCCTGCTCGGCGGCTTCGGCCGCTGCCGCGCTGTGAAAACGCGTCGTGATCTCCTTGGCCAGCAGCACCTTGGCTTCCTTGGGGTTGCGTCCCTGGGCCACCTCCTGCTTCAGCTGCGCGATCTCGGCCAGGCTGCGGAAGCTCAGCAGCGTGTACCAGCGCCACATCAGCTCGTCGCTGATCGACAGCACCTTGGCGAACATGGTGTTGGCGTCCTCGGTGATGCCGATGTAGTTGTTCTTGGACTTGGACATCTTGTCCACGCCGTCCAGCCCCTCGAGCAGCGGCATGGTCAGGATGCACTGCGGTTCCTGGCCGTATTCGATCTGCAGGTGACGACCCATGAGCAGGTTGAATTTCTGGTCGGTGCCGCCGAGCTCGAGGTCGCTCTTGAGCGCCACCGAGTCGTAGCCCTGCATCAGCGGGTAGAGAAACTCGTGCACGCTGATGGGCGTGCCGGCGGTGTAGCGCTGATGGAAATCGTTGCGCTCCATCATGCGCGCCACGGTGTACTTGGCCGCGAGCTGGATCATGCCCATGGAGCCCAGCGGCAGGCTCCATTCGCTGTTGTAGCGGATCTCGGTCCTGGCCGGGTCCAGCACCAGGCTGGCCTGCTTGTAGTAGGTCTCGGCGTTGGCCTTGATCTGCTCGGAGGTCAGCGGCGGGCGCGTGCTGTTGCGGCCCGAAGGGTCGCCGATCAGGCTGGTGAAGTCGCCGATCAGGAAGATCACCTGGTGGCCCAGGTCCTGCAGCTGGCGCATCTTGTTGAGCACCACGGTGTGACCGATGTGGATGTCGGGTGCGGTCGGGTCCAGGCCCAGCTTGATACGCAAGGGCGTCTTCGTCGCTTCAGAACGCGCCAGCTTCTGCACCCAGTCGGCTTCGGGGATCAATTCCTCGCAGCCGCGCTGGGTCACCGCCAGCGCCTCGCGGACCCGGTCGGTGACGGGAAAAGTCGACACAGAAGCTTGATTCATAAGGATTTTTCGCAGAGACCCGGCAAGGGGCCGATATACTCGGGGCATCCCCGGAGGCCATGATTTTAAGTGGGGCCATCCGCCCCTCCCCGACCTGACCCTGGATCCGTCTTGCTGAAGATCTCGCCCCCCGCTGCTCTCGAACCGGTCCTGGCTGCCGCCAGGCGGGCGATCGAGCAGCGGCCGCGCAGCCTCGGGCCGGCCCTGCTGGCCCTGGTCCTGCTGGGCGGCGGCGCCTACGCGCTGGCTGCGGCCGTGGTCACCCTCGCGCCCGACGCCGCGCGGCTGCCGGTGCAGGAGATCACCGAGGCCGTCACCCCGCTGCCGGTGCAGGAGCAGGCCACGGCGCTCGAAGTCCACCGCTACAGCCTCTACCGCTCGGACGTCTCGCGCGCCAACGACACCGCCGAAGCGCTGCTGCGCCGCCTGGGTGTGGACGATCCTCAGGCTGCCAACCACCTGCGCCGCGACCCGCTGGCCCACCGCCACCTGCTGGGACGCACCGGACGCCAGCTCAGCGCGGAGGCCAGCGAGCGCAACACCCTGCTCAAGCTGGTCGCGCGCTGGAGCCCGGACGACGACGGCAGCTTCAAACGCCTGGTGATCGAACGTTCCGGCACGGGTTTCCAGTCGCGCCTGGAAAGCGCGCCCCTCACCGCCTCCATCCGCATCGCCAGCGCCGTCATCGACAGCTCGCTGTTCGCCTCCACCGACGAGGCCGGCCTGCCGGATGCGGTCGCCATCCAGATCGCCGAGATCTTCTCGGGCGACATCGACTTCCACCGCGAACTGCGCAAGGGCGACCGCTACTCGGTGGTCTACGAGGTACTCGAGGGGGACGGTGAGCCCCTGCGTGCCGGACGTGTGCTCAGCGCCGAGTTCGTCAATGCGGGCAAGGCCTACCAGGCCATGTGGTTCCACGAGGGCAGCGCCACACAGGCGGCCAGCGCAGATGACAGCCGCCCGACCCAGGGGCGCGGCGGCTACTACACGCTGGAAGGCCACAGCCTCAAGCGCGCCTACCTCGCCTCCCCCCTGGCTTTCTCGCGTGTGACCAGCGGCTTCAAGATGCGCTTCCACCCCATCCTCCAGCGATGGGCGGCTCACCTGGGCGTGGACTATGCCGCCCCCACGGGCACCCCCGTGCGCAGCGTGGGCGATGGTGTGGTCGAGACCGCAGGTGTGCAGGGCGGCTACGGCAACGTGGTGTTCGTCCGGCATCGCAACAACCATGTCACGGTCTATGCCCATCTGAGCCGCATCCACGTCAAGCGTGGGCAGCGCGTGGAACAGGGCCAGACCATCGGTGCCGTCGGCGCCACAGGCTGGGCCACCGGCCCGCACCTGCACTACGAGTTCCGCATCAATGGCAGGCACCAGAATCCGCTGGCCATTGCACGCAACAGCGAGTCTGTTCCGGTCTCGGCAGCCGCACGTCCCGCCTTCAACCGGCAGGCGGCGCAGACGCGCCAGCAACTGGCCGCGGCGCAGCTGCTGGCTGCCCGCTGACCGCCGCATGTCCGAGCTCTACATCGGCCTGATGTCCGGCACCTCGCTGGACGGGGTCGACGGGGTGCTCGCCGACTGCGCAGGGCCAGGTGTGCGTGTTCTGCGCCATGCCGCTCACCCTTTTCCATCCGCACTGGCAGCCGAGCTGCTGGCCCTCAACCGCAGCGGCCCCGACGAACTGCACCGGGCTGCGCTGGCTGCCAATGCCCTGGTCCGGCTGTACGCCGTGGTGGTGACCGAACTGCTGCAATCGGCCGGCCTGGCCCCGACAGCCGTACGCGCCATCGGCGCCCACGGCCAGACCGTGCGCCACCAGCCCGGCGCCCACGATGGCACGGGCTATACGCTGCAACTCAACAACCCGGCCCTGCTGGCGGAACTCACGGGCATCGCCGTGGTGGCCGACTTCCGCAGCCGTGACGTGGCCGCAGGCGGCCAGGGGGCTCCCCTGGTGCCGGCGTTCCACCAGGCCCAGTTTGGCCGGCCGGGCCAGTCCATCGCCGTGCTCAACATCGGCGGCATCGCCAACCTGTCGCTGCTGCAGGGAAGCCAGGTGCTGGGTTTCGACTGCGGCCCGGGCAACGCCCTGCTGGACCACTGGTGCCGGCAGCACACCGGCCAGGCCTACGACGCCTCAGGGCGCTGGGCCGCCAGCGGGCAGGTGCACGAGGGCCTGTTGCAGGTCCTGCTGCAGGAACCCTATTTCCGGCAAGCCCCACCCAAGAGCACCGGGCGTGACCTCTTCCATGCGGAGTGGCTGGCCCGGCAGCTGGCAGGCTTTGCGCAGGTGGCCGCGGTGGACATCCAGGCCACCCTCACCGAACTCAGTGCGCGGGTCTGCGCCCGGGACCTGCACAGCCATGGCCCGGCCTGCCGGCAGCTGTATGTCTGCGGGGGCGGCGCCCTGAATCTGGAACTGATGCGCCGCCTGCAAGCCCATCTTCCGGGGGTCCGGGTGGAGAACTCGGCGGCCGCCGGTCTGCCCCCCCTGCAGGTGGAGGCCGCGGCCTTCGCCTGGCTGGCACGCAGGACGCTGCGGGGAGAAACCGGCAGCCTGGAAAGCGTCACGGGCGCCCGAGGCGCCCGTGTGCTGGGAGCGATCTATCCGGCCTGACGCCGGAAGCGCTCAGACGGAGAAGGAGGAACCGCAGCCGCAGGTGGTGGTGGCATTCGGGTTCTTGATCACGAACTGCGCACCCTGCAGGTCTTCCTTGTAGTCGATCTCGGCGCCCAGCAGGTACTGGTAGCTCATGGCGTCGATCAGCAGGGACACACCGTTCTTGGTCATGGTGGTGTCGTCCTCGTTGGCCACCTCGTCGAAGGTGAAACCGTACTGGAAACCCGAGCAGCCGCCACCCTGCACGAAGACACGCAGCTTGAGGTCGGGGTTGCCCTCTTCGGCGATCAGGTCCGCCACCTTGGCGGCAGCGCTGTCGGTGAAAAGGATAGGGGCGGGCATTTCGGTCTGGACGGATTCGGCAACAGCGCTCATGGAGGACTCCGGAAAAGAAGGAACTGGCCTGAATAGTACATCAAACTGCTCAGGAATTCAGCGTTTGCCGCAGAGCCCCTGGCCCGGGCCGGCCGACACGGCCTGCCCTTCAGTTGTTGGCAGCGAGCTTGAGGGTCGGCTTGTCTTCCATCATGGCAGGCGTGGGACGCAGCAGGCCCGCGATGATGGCCCCCTGATGCATCTCCAGGGAGGTGTAATACACGTCCCCCTCGATCCGCGCCTTGGGCTGCAGTTCCAGCATGCGACGGGCATAGACCGGCCCCTTGACCGTGCCGTTGACGATCACGTGGTCCGCATGCACCTCGCCCGTGACCGAGGCCGTCTCGGAGATCACGAGGATGCTGTTTTTTTCCTCGCTGGAGCGCACGTCGCCGACCACCGAGCCGTCGACCCGCAGCCCATCGGTGAAATGGACATGGCCCTCGATGTGGTTGCCGTCGGCAATCAGGCTACGGATGGCAGGCTGGTTTTTTTTGCTGAACATCTGGACTCCCCATCAGGCGTGGCTACAACTTGATCGACTGGACGGCCTTGACCACATTGCCATCCATGACTTTGACGCTGACGCCCTTGAGCAAGGTCTGGGGCGGGAGGTCGAACACACCCTCAGCCCGCGCGTACTGACGCAGCTTAATCGTTTGCGGCCCCTCGGGCAAGGTCGAGGACCAGGGTCGTCCGGCCTGCAGGCCGGTGAAACTGAGCTCGAGACGGCCATTGAATTCAGGAGCGTTTTTCAGGGGCTGGATGACCAGCACCTGCCACTTGACCTGACGCCCGTCCTGCACCTCGGCCTGCAGGCCGCGGATGGCCAGCGCCTCGGTGCCCACGGTCGGGATGAGTTTCTCGAAGAAGCCGAGATCGTCGCGCAGGCGCTGGTTGTCGACCTCGAGCTGCTTGTTCAGGCTGGACAGGCGCTCCTGCGCCGCCTTCTCGGCCGTCATGAGGGTGGTGGAGGTGTTGGCCAGGGCCAGGGCCTTGTCACGCTCCTCCTTCATGGTCACCAGATCACGCTGCAGCTCGACCACTTCTCGTTCGAGCCGCGTCAGGTCCTGGATGCGGTTGTCGTCGATCCCGGCGATCTCCTTGCCGAACTCGAAGGCCCACAGGGCGATGGCCGCGCAGAAGCCCAGCACGACCGCTGCGCCGATCCAGCGCACCGGCCAGGGCATGGCACTGCGCACCGACATGCGCGGGGCACTGACCGTGAGTCGACGTAAGAGCAGCCGCATCCGCATAAGCCAACGAGTCTAGCAGCCACAAAGACCGGGGCCGCCAGAATTTCCATTCTGGCGGCCCCGGCTTTGCAACAGATTGTGTTGCCCTCGCGGGCAACGGCAGGCTTAACGCTTGCTGAACTGCTTGCGGCGGCGTGCAGAGTGCAGGCCGACCTTCTTACGCTCGACTTCGCGGGCGTCGCGGGTCACGAAACCGGCCTGCGACAGCACGGGCTTCAGGGAAGCGTCGTAGTCGATCAGGGCGCGCGTGATGCCGTGACGGGTGGCGCCGGCCTGGCCGGACTCACCACCACCGTGCACATTGACCTGCACGTCGAAAGTCTCGCCGTGGTTGGTCAGCAGCAGCGGCTGCTTGGCGATCAGGATCGAGGTCTCGCGGCCGAAATATTCCTGGATATCCTTGCCGTTGACCGTGATCTTGCCGGTGCCTTTTTTCAGAAACACGCGGGCGACGCTGGATTTGCGACGGCCGGTGCCAGTGTTCCATTCACCAATCATCTCAAGGCTCCTTTAGATTTCCAGCGCCTTGGGCTGCTGGGCGGTGTGGGGGTGCTCGGCACCACCGTACACCTTGAGTTTCTTGATCATGGCGTAGCCCAGGGGACCCTTGGGCAACATGCCTTTGACTGCCTTCTCCAGCGCACGGCC
>JACCDR010854132.1_pt1 | contig 17280 bp, 42 predicted proteins | sample 7446431 | NCBI WGS metagenome assembly JACCDR01 (sample SAMN15323443, study PRJNA562643) | freshwater metagenome | isolation source: river surface water | place: USA:Blue River Watershed | collected 2017-08-17
GACAAGCCTCACAGTAACGCACTTCCAAAGCGGCGAGTGACGCGACTCCTGAAATCCGGTTACACATGCGAGTCGGTTGCGTATGAGATCGGATGCGGAGTGACGACAGTCCAAGTGTTCAAGCGAAATCTGAAACTCAAGCAGTCAAGGGATAGGGAATGAAAACGACGTGTCAGGTTATTATCGCGGTGTATGTGTTGGTTCAAACGCTGTGGGTTGTCGGAAAAGACATTCAGATTAAAGACGACGACAAGCGGGCATTTGGTCTAGTTATCACTGCGGTCATGATGTCTGCGATGATTTCAGTCCTCTATTTCTCCGGCAGCTTCTCAGAACTAATCGGAGACTGACCATGTTCAATCAACCTGAACTAGCCGCATCACTTGTCGTGTCGTTTGTCGGATTGTGTTTGGCCGCAGATTGCTGGATGCGAGGTGCGAAATGGCCGAGTTGATTGCGTTTGGCGTTCTATGTTGTGCTGTCGTCGCAATTCGTTTGTGCGTCGGCGGCGATGATGACGGGGATTTGTTGTGAGAATATGAGAGAACGGGAACGGAGCGGATCTGAAGAGATAGCAGTGGATCAGATTGGAACGGAACGGTTTCTCTTTCATGCGTACACAACGGAGATGATCTGAATGGATGTGACAAGAGAGTAATGGATTGGATCGGAACTGATTTGAGTGGTTACTTTTTAGGGGATTGAGAGATGCAGGAATTGAGCGTGGTGTTGACTGGTGCGAACGGAACAATCATGAACAACGGGCAAACGGCAGATCCGTTGAACAAGTTCGCGAAACAATTGAAGGCGTTGAGTGGCACTAAGAAAAAAAGCGAGGAAGTTTATGAAGAGATGTCAAAGGTCGAGTTTTTGTCGGCTCTTTACGTAGACGAGGACGGAGAGATCGTTTGGCCGGGAGAAAACATCGAGGCGATGCTGATTGCGGCCGCAAAAAAACAGCGTGAAGGCCAGATTGCGAAAACGGCTTTTCAAGTGTTCGACGCATGCAAGCTGATTTACAAGGGACCGAAGTCACCCGAAAAGCTATGGGAAGATGAGTCGTTCCGTCTACGTGTCGCGGTTCGCGTAACGACTTCAAGGGTGATGCGAACACGGCCGATCTTTCGGCAATGGTCGCTGCCAGTGAAAATCACATACGACGAAAAGCTCGTTGACGAGCGATTGGTAATGCAGTGGCTTAATATCGCCGGAAATCAGATTGGACTTGGCGATTGGCGTCCGAAGTTTGGGCGGTTCACTGTCGCGAAGGCCCTCATCAGGAAGTAAACAGTGGAGCAGAGTTGCTTGGAACGGAACGGAGAAGACAGTAGAGGAAATGAACGGTTTCATTTCTAGTCGTACACAGTGTACGGGAATGGAACGGAGATCAGGAGAGAGGATTGGAAAGTAGCGTAACGGTTCACATTTAATGCCCACACAAAGGAGATGCATGGATAGGACTGCACATGATGGGAATGGAACGGTTTCACTTTTAATGCGTACACAGTGGAAACGCATGGAGCCGACTGGATAGGACCGCAACGGATGAGAGTCGAACGGTTTTTTTAATGGGGAATACAATGTCTGAACAATCAGTATGGCCAATCGACACAAGCGAACTGAAAAAAGGCGACTACATATCACCGCAACGGCTCAGCGAATTGACTAAGCTAAGCGTGGGGTCGCCTCAATATGCGTTCAAGCTGATGTCATTGAAGAAGTTCATCACGAAGGCGTTGGCGAAGCGTGGCCTGCTTGTCACGGTTGCAATTCGTCAGGACGGGCTGGCGATCCTGACGGATCAAGAGGCCGCGATCTACAACGTCAAATTTGCGAAATCAGGAGCGAGGCGAATTAAGCGGAGTGCAGTGAGGCACAGCGTAATTGACTTGTCGAAACTTACTCCGGCAGAGCGGGAGCAATGGGACAAGGACGCACGCAGACTTGCGGCAATGAGTGAGGGAGTTAGGCCGACTATCAAGCTGACTCCGCACAAGCGAATTAGCTGATGGGCATGGATAGCAGCGGAAATGAGTGCATATGATGGGAACGGTTTTTAATTGGCGTAGGAGATGCGAGATGTTGGTTTTGCGGAGAAAGCCCAGCGAGTCGATTACGATTCGGAACATGAAAACAGACGAGCAGATCGTTGTGATGTATTGCTACATCAGGTCGGGTGCGTTGTGCGGGATCGGCATCGATGCACCTGCACACTATCAGATCCATCGCACAGAGAAGCTGGAAGAAATGTTGAAGCCGCTTCCAGAAACGCCAACCGAGTACGAAACTTCAATCGAGGATTACGGGGTGAACCATGCAGGATGAATTAGCGAGACTGAAAGAACACTGCGAGCGGCTTGAACAACAGAACGCGGAACTGCTGGAGCGAGAACGCGAATGGGCGTCGATCAGGCAATGTAAGCGTGAGGCTCCTGATTATGCGAGAGAGGACATTGAAGCGGAGATCGCGAAGCGACTAAGCAACGTGTCCATATCGCCTAAGCTCGCAGAGGCAATCACGTATCTTCAGTCCGCTGCAATCAACTTCGAAACTGATTGGATTCCGGTTCGCGTTGTCACGAAACTGCATCGCGGAGATGTAGCAATCCGAGTGGAGTGCAAATTGAAAAAGCCGCATATGTACGATCTAGAAATAATTTCGATTGATAAGGTGACGTGATGGAATTCAATAAAAGACACGGGCTACTTTCATCGATGGCGATTCTTGCTGCGTTTGGGGTAGATGCGATTTTCGAGCAAAGTTGCGGATTGACATCGCACTCAAAACTACCACCAGAGAAACCGTGTCGTCGATGCGGAAAGATGAAACGCCATAACAACCATTTTTGTTCTGCTGAATGCTGCAAACTATGGAAACGCGGCGACAGAAATGAGGTGACGTGATGGATCAGTCGAAAATCGAGGCGGCAGCGAAAAGGGCGGCTAAAAAACTGTATGGGCCGACAGAGCATTTTGAAAAGATATTGCTCAATCAAACTGAGTTGCTGCGTAGGGCGTGCATTTACGCTGAGTATGAAGCTGAGCGAAAGCATTGCGAGCCGTGGTCCATTGTCGGTTTAGTTTTCGGACATGGTAGCGGTGTGGCGAGTGCGATCTATGAGGTTTATCGCAGCAAGAATGATGAGGTGACGTGATGTTTGACATGACGTTCAAATGCACCAAGAAGGCGTGGCGGTTTCCGCAAGAACGGTTTGTTACATACGAGGAATCGGATGAAGCGTGGTGCCGTTACTTCGGGATCGGAAAAGAGATTGATGTTGTCGAAAACGTCACTATCGGAAACGTCTATATTCGAAGCATCTCGCCAGATGGGACGATGCGGTTTTCAGGCATATTGAACCATAAGGAATAGATGACGTGATGTTTGCAGTTAAAGGAATCATCGACAAACGAGAACTTGAGTTGTGCCTCGACGAGTTGATTGACTCCGGGGCAGACGAGATCAACGTCGCTGGGTTTGTGTTTGTGTTCCTGAACAATTGGGTTCGATTTACGTTTCGCGTTTTTGAGTGAGGGGATTGCGTATGAGATGCAGGGAAAAGCCAACGGGCGATCAGATTCGGATTAGCCTCAACAGTGGAGCAAACATTCATTCATGCAACGATGTGATGGTTGAGGCTACTGACCTCGGTTTTGTTTCCAAGTCCGATTGGGATGAGGCCCCAGAAGATCAAAAGTATGCCGCTGTTGTTGAGTATTTCAATGAGCAGGGGCTACCAGAATACTCGTGGTCCGATGCGAGGGATGAATAATGGCGTCACGAAAAGCGAAGTGGCTGCAAAAGCAGATGCGGCGGATTCAACGCGACAACGAAATCCTATTGACGGCTTTCGCAAAAAACGCACGCAATCAAACTGAAATCGCCAACGAGTTGCGTAAGCAGATGCGAGAGCGAGACGGGCATGACGCTGCCGTCGTGCTGTTTCGCCGATACGAGCAAACACCAAGCGGGCCTGTTTACCGCTTCGGAGTGACAATCGATTCGAGATGGTTGCAATATCAGATGCACAAAAGTGCTGACGGCAGATTAACCGACTTTTCCGAAATTCAATACGACATCGAGCGAAAATTCCGTAATTCGCTGAGAACGCTGATTGAGGAGATTGCGAGCAAATGAGCGAACAATTCGACAACGGCGGCAGTGCATTTGCATGCAAATACGGCAACGGATTCGGCAGTGACGGCATGACGCTGCTGGACTACTTCGCGGGGCAGATTGTACATGCCGAGCATGTTCGTTTTGGTGACGAATGGGGCGACGACGAGCTTGCAGCGTACTGCTACGAGCGAGCGGCGGCGATGGTTCGGCGGAAACGACAACTTGAAAGGGGAGAACAATGAACGATGTTGAGCCGAATAGGCTTTTTGCGATATTGGTATTAATGGCGTTCGCCATTGCGATGCTACTAATGGCTGCTGACAAATACGGCGTGCGTAAGCACGAACTTGAAATGGCGAAATCTGGATTTGTGCGTGACGGTAACAAGTGGGTGAAAGCGGAAGGGGGATGCAAATGAAAAGTGAACAGGAATTGAAGGCAGAGAAAGCTCCGTATCCAGAGACAATCGAGCAGTTGACCGAATACATCAACTCGCTCGTGGATCGTCCTCACGACTATGGAGCGTGTGTTTACGCAATGAGCTTGTCTGCGGTTGCCGCATTTAACTTTGTTGCCAGTAAACTCGGCGTGACTGGATTTCAGGCGAGTTGTGCGGACTTGGATATTCTGCGTAGGACTCGCGGACTCGATGGTCCATTCAAGATCGTCGACGCATCGGACTGGCTGTATCCGCAGTACAGTCCGATGAACGACTTGATGGACTTCAAGACAGAATGCGATCCGTGGCTAGCTGAACAGGCACAAAAGCTACTAGATGAGCACGCTAATGACGGCATAGCTGCGGAGTCTGTCGTCGCTCACTGGAAGACAATTGTAGAACAACACAACGAGGATAAAAGCAAATGAACTACTTCGAAATGGTCCGGGAGTTTCACAAGACGTTCAAACAACCGATTGGAAAAACAGTTGGATTGACGAACCGGGTGAAACTGCGAACAGACATGCTTGCAGAGGAGTTTAACGAGTATGTTGAAGCTCTAAATAATTATGACATCACCGAGGTTGCAGACGCATTGGCGGACATGGTTTACATAGCGTGCGGAACTGCTGTCGAATTCGGAATCCGATTTGACGACGTGTTCGCAGAAGTGCATCGAGCGAACATGAGCAAGCTCCTGCCGGATGGAACGCCGTTGTTGCGTGAGGACGGCAAGGTGATGAAGGGGCCGAATTACACGCCGCCGGACATCAAGAGCATTCTGTTCCCGGAGCGTACTGATGGCTGAATTACAGCACATTTCGTTTGCCGAGTACGCGAAGATTCCAGCGATATCGGCATCAGCGTTAAAGGGAATCGGCTCGATTTCTCCAGCACACTTGAAGGCGTATCTTGACGGCTTTATCAGCAGCGAGGACACGCCGGATATGCGGTTCGGGCGAGCCATGCACTCGATCATCCTTGAACCTGACACGTTCGCGGAGAACTGGCCGGTGGCATATCCATGCTCAGCACAACTCGCAAGCGGTAAGCGTAAGGGTGAGGCGTGTGGTTGCTCATCAAGCTATCATGACGGCTTGAATTGGTACTGCGGCACGCACAAGCCGGAAAACGCGATTGCTCCAACTGATTTCATCACAGAGGACGAATCGAAACGGTTGATGGTACTCCGTGACAAGCTACGCGAATCACCAGCAAACCACTATCTAGCCCGCAAAGGGTACTCCGAAGCGGTTATTGTGTGGGATCGGTGCGGGTTCAAGCTCAAAACGCGGATTGATCGGCTTGCAGTTGATGAGGCGAAACGGCATGCGGTTATAGTTGATCTGAAAAAATGCCGTGTCGGCAAAGCGACCGATGAACTTATGAGAAAGGAGTGTTTAGACCGCAAATATCACGTTCAAGCTGCAATGAATATTGACGCGGTTCGTGAGGTCTATGGAGATGATTATACGGTCGATTGGTTCATTGTGTTCATCGAGGACAGCGAGCCTTTCGAGTCCAATATACTGCAAGCGGATGAGGACGATATCGAGGACGGAATGCAGTCTATTGTGACTCAGTTGCAGCGATTTAGAGCGTGCCAGAAGTCTGGCAAATACTTCGGTTACACATGCGTGATTGACGAGCCTCATCGCGGAATTCTCCCGTTGTGGCATCGCCAACAAATGAATAAGGGGAGATGATGTCGACGGAACTAACTAAGAAGACTCCGATTGAGAACGGGGATCGTGGCCTTGTGCTCAGGTCGTTCGATGAGTTATGGCGGTTTGCAAATGCGGTCCATGCGTCTCAGATGGTAGCGAAAACATTCACGAGCGTTGAGCAGATTGTCATCGCGTTGCAGGTCGGCTCTGAGGTTGGTTTGCCGCCAATGCAGGCGTTGCAATCAATCGCGGTTATTCAAGGGCGTGCCACAATTTGGGGCGATGCGTTGCCGGGGCTTGTTTGGGCGTCTGGATTGTGCGAAGGGATCGAAGAAACTATTGAGGGGGCTGGCGACAGCCGAACCGCTAAATGCGTCGTGAAACGCAAGGGGGCCGGTGAGATCGTTGGCACGTTCTCTATCGCTGACGCCAAGCGGGCGAACCTACTCGGCAAGGGAACGTGGTCACAATACCCTGATCGAATGTTGAAGATTCGAGCGAGATCATACGCTTTACGGGACGGATTCGCCGACGTTCTGCGTGGACTGCAATGTCGTGAGGAAGTGCTCGATTACGCTGGTGAAGTGGCGGAGCAACCGCAAAAACGCAAGCCAGCACGGTTGCCGGAAGTTCTGCCAGAGGAAACCGTCGAGGCGGTTATTGAGACTCAATCGACTCTCGGCGAACTAGCTGAACGACTCCGCAAACGGATCGAAGATGCAAACGGAATGCAGTTGGCACAACTGGCACTTGAGATCGGCGAATTTCTTGCGGACGGTGGATTGACGCAGCAGGAGGCGGATGAACTAACTGCGGTGATAAGGGGTCGCCAATGATGCAAGATTTCCTCAAACAGTTCGAGCATCGAGGTTCACCATGTGCGATGTTTCACGCGAAGGAGATGTCGTCGATAGTTCGCGAAATAAAGCGTGCGTGCGAGAACGGCTGGCTGACGAATATCGACGCAACATCTCAAAACGGCAGCGAGCGCATGTGGTGGACGGACACGTTTATTCTGACGGAAGCGGGGCTTGTATACTGCGGATTAAAGAAGCCGCAACAGAAAGTAAAGGGGTTGTTCGATGACTAATTTGAGAGAAGATCTGGAGTCACTTGCAATAACGAAGTTTATCAGCGAAATCGGCGTGATAGACAATCGGTTCATTAAGGAGGTGGAAAAGGAGTGCGGGTGTGACAGCGTGGAGTGGGATATCTTCGACAACAAGAAAGTTGTGACAGCAGCAATTGTCGTTGCACTTCGCAGATTCATTAGAAGCAAAAGGGGAGATGCATGATTAGCACGTCTTTAGAGGCATATGATTCAGTACGCGACTCCGGCAAAATGGACACGCAGATTGCAATCGTCGTCGATTTGGTTGAGCGAATGCCGGGTCTCGTTTACACCGAGTACGCGGACCACTTGCGAAACACTCGGCATCCAGAGGTATTGCTCTACGACAAGCACGCAGTGATGCGGCGGTTGTGCGACGCCAAGAAACGCAACCTGCTAACACACGGCTATCGGGTGCGAATTCCCGGAGATGTTCGGCATAAGATGACGTGGTTCCCGATTTGGCAAGTCGCTCGCATGGATATGCCGCTAGATTGCGACTATGGCCATCCGACAATCCGAATTGACGATGTGATTTACTCCAGCGTCATGGATGCGGAATTGTTCGTCGGACTGGAAAACAATCTCGGGTCGCTTGAAGAAATCTGCAAGCGAAATGCGGTCAAGGCTGCACACGTCACGATTCAGACGGCAAATGGTTTCGCGACGTACGTGCGGCATAACGGCGGCGTTTGGATTCTGAAACGAGAGGGAGAGTGATGGACAATGATTTGAGCGGCAGTGCGTGGCTGTTTCGGTACGGGAAGCCGCCTTGGAGATTTGATCCAGTACGTGGCAATCTCGGCGAACTGGTTCACGTGACGAATCGTGGGACGCGATATGCAATCATGTTCGGAAACGCGTCAATCAAACCGATCTGGATTGGTGTTTTCCGGGATGGCAAGTGGTTGACGTGCGAAAAACAAATCAGGGCGAACCGGATATATTTTTCAAGCGGCGGCGTGTATGCGTTTCCGCAATAAGCGAAGGGGATTGAAATGAAGGTGCGAATTGAGTTCGATGACGGGGATGATGTCAGCTATCACGACAGAATGTCCTTCTCTTCTAACGCTGTGTCAGACACTACCGATGCGATGCTGAAGTTCGTCAAATGTTTTAACACAAGACAGCCAGAGTATGTTGTTGCCGACTTGATAAACAACTGCCTCCTCGATCCGAGCGACCTTTGGATGTGGTTGTCGCCAGAAACGAAAGCCGAGATTATCGGGGAGATTAACGACGAAGCGAAAGCCGAATTGGGCGATGATTCTGACGAAGAATCCTGATTTACAAGCCGATTGCAGTTGCTAAACTATTAGCCGACGAGTCTACCACATCGTCGTAAAACAAATTGTTCGGGTCGCGTGGAAGCGGCTCGTTTAATCCCGCCTTGGCAGTGTGGTAGCTGCTGAGTGCGGGATTTTTGTTTGGTGGTTTCATGTCAGACAATTACCCATCACGGCAACAGTTTTTCGCGAACCGATTCATCCGGTTGCTCGGCAAGACATGCGTCGCACAAGAGATCGGATGCACAGGATTCGCTTTGCTGGTGACGATTGTCATGACTGAGGACGCATCACGCTATCGACGGGCGGTCACGTTTTACGATGGCCAGTTGATGCCAATACTCGGGATGGACTCCAAAAAGACATTGGCGACGGCTAGACAGAAGGCAATCGAGGCCGGTTGGCTTCATTACCAGCACGGATCAAAGGGTAGGCCGGGACGGTATTGGGTACTGATTCCAGAGCACGCAAACGGTATCGAAGACACTCCGATTGACGACGGAGAGGACGAATCGAACCAAATGCGAACCAAATGCGGTGTAAATTTTACCCAGAAAGAGGAGTCGAATCGGGAAAGAATCGGGGAAGAAACGGGCGAGAATCGGGAAAGAATAGGGCATCCTTTCTTACCTACCCCTATCCCTACCCCTATCCCTAAATACATACATGTCGCTGACGCTCCTGCGTGCTGCGATTCGGCGGAAAAACCGGATGAGATTTTGAAGGTCAATCCGAGCGATCTTCAGGCTGAATGGAATCGTTGCCTTGGACTCGTTCCGATCAAGTCGATGAGCCAGAAGCGGAAGGTCGCATTGAAAGCTAGATCGAGGGACGCGGTGTTTGTCGAGAAGTGGCGTGAGTGCATCGTTGCCATCGCGAATAGCGATTTCTGCTGCGGCGGTGGCGAACGTGGCTGGCGTGCCGATGTTGATTGGTTTTTGCGTCCTGACACGTACTTGAAGATTTTGGAGGGCAAATTCGCGAATGAACGAACCGGAGCGACTAACGGAAAGCGAACTGATAGCCATCTCGCGGACGATGGCGGGGCGACAGACAGATTGCTCGCAAAACTCTTCCCGGATTAGGCCAGAAGGCTGGCAACGAGATCCGCCAAGCGAATACGGCGACTTGCGGACGCCAGCGAACTGGCCGCGAATTCTGGAGCTTCTGAGACGCGACCGATGGCCGGTGTACTTTTGGGGCAGCAACGGCAACGGAAAAAGCTACTCTGCGGCGATGGCGTACACCTGTTTTCGGAGGCCAGCGAAATGGCTTCGATACGTGGATTTCTCAAACGACGCAAAATCACTCCAAATCCATCAGGAGATCGTCAGGTGGAATCAGGCCGGGGTGTGCTGCGAAATCACGCTAGCGAGCTACTGGCGAACGCTGGAGACGATTGGATTGCTGGTTGTTGACGAGATCGGGATTGGAGACGCAGCGAAATGGAAAACGGAGTTGTTTTGGAAACTGCTGGAAGTCCGCAAACACAGGCCGTTGATACTGACCGGAAACGTCAAGCCGATTGCGTTGCTCGAGCAGTTCGACAAAGCGGTCAGGAGCCGGATCATGGAAGGGCAAATGATCGAGTTTACGGAATCCGATAAACGGTCGGACGGGGTTGAACAACGAATTGCGAGGGTGTGACGAGCCTGATCGGCGGAATGAGGCGAATAAGCAAATCAAGTGTGACGGTTCGGTTTGATTTTTTAAGGGGATTGTGATGGGCGAGTATGAGGAGTTTATTGCGAACAAATCGCAATATCACACGGACTCGGGTTTCGATCCGATCTGGATGCCGGATGGTCTGTTCGACTTTCAAATCGCGATGACTGAGTGGGCGATTAGAAAAGGCCGGGCGGCATTGTTTGAAAACTGCGGGATGGGCAAGACTCGTCAGCAGTTGGTGTTCGCTGAGAATGTTGTTCGCAAAACAAACAAGCCAGTTTTGCTGGCAACGCCACTGGCGGTCGGTATGCAAACTGTTGCAGAGGCTGAAGCCATCGGAGTGACAGCAACGAAAACGAAAGACGGCATCGTTCCGAGTAGTCCGCAAGTTGTCGTGACGAATTACGAACAGATTCACAAATACGATCCGAGTTTGTTTGCTGGGTTTGTTGGCGATGAGTCGTCAGCGATCAAGGATTTCAAGTCGAAGCGAAAATCGGTCGTAGTGGATTTCGCTCGCAAGTTGCGGTATCGGTTGCTTTGCACGGCAACGGCTGCTCCGAATGATCATTTTGAGCTTGGGACATCGAGCGAGGCTCTTGGATATCTTGGTTTCCGAGACATGATTACTACGTTCTTCAAGCAAGAAACCTCAAAAGATCACAAGGGATGGGGAAGAACAAAATACCGATTCCGTGGCCATGCAGAACAGCCGTTTTGGTCTTGGGTATGTTCATGGGCAAGGTCACTGCAAAAGCCGAGCGATCTTGGTTTCGATGATTCGCAGTTCATACTGCCGGAGTTGATTGAGTCGGATATCGTTGTCGAGGTCGAGAAGGCTATCGGTGGCAAACTGTTTTCGATGCCAGCTGGCGACATGCGAGAAGAGAGGGCTGAACGTCGACACAGCCTTCAGGAGCGTTGTGAGCGTGCTGCGGAAATCGCGAACAATCACAGCGGTTCATCGTCGATTTGGTGTGAACTGAATCCAGAGGGCGATTTGCTTGAGAAGCTCATCAAGGATTGCGTTCAAGTTTATGGCTCGATGAGCGACGATGAAAAAGAGGAGGCGTTGATTGCGTTCAGCAATGGGCAAATCAAAAACATAATCACCAAGCCGAAGATCGGGGCTTGGGGAATGAACTGGCAGCATTGTCATAACGTGGTGTGTTTCCCTACACACTCGTTCGAGCAGTACTACCAGCTAGTGAGAAGACACTACCGATTCGGCCAAAAGAATCCGGTAACTGTGCATAGGATTATCTCTGAAGGCGAGCAGAGAATCCTAGAGAACCTGAAACGAAAGGCGATTCAGGCTGATCGAATGTTTGCGTCAATCGTCGAGCATATGCGTGACGCAATGGCTATTGTGAAGCGAGACTTTTTCCCAGAGCGAGAGGAGATTCCGACATGGCTGTGATTGAGCAGGTAGTTACTGATCGTTATGCGATCTACAACGGGGATAGTGCTGAAGTGTTTGCTGCGTTACCAGACGAGTCGCTTGGCATGGCGATCTATTCGCCTCCGTTCGCAACTGAGAATGGAGGCTGTTTGTACAACTACAGCAGCAGCGTGAGAGACTTGTCGAACGCAAGAACATACGAGGAGTTCTTCGAGCACTACAGATTCATCGCTACCCAAGTAGCGAGAGCATTGAAGCCGGGCCGGATTTGTGCGGTTCACTGTATGGATGTGCCGACACAAGGGGCAAATATCTGCGGATACAGTGACTTCCCCGGCGATTTGATTCGTTTACATCGAGAGCTTGGGTTTGAATACTTGCCAAGAATCTGTATCTGGAAGGAGCCCCTTGCGGTTCGCAATAGAACAATGAGCAAGGCATTAGCCCATCGGCAAATCTGTGAGGATGCGTGTCAAACCAACGTCGCTGCGGCTGACTACCTGATTCCGTTTCGCAAGCGTGGCACTAACCCTGATCCAGTGACTCATCCGAATGGATTGCTGGAGTACTACGGCGAGCGAGAGATCCCGCGAGAGTTGTTGAGGTTGAAGGGGTTTGATGGGAATCAGATTCAGAACTCATACTCGCACTGGATTTGGCGGCACTACGCATCTTCGTTTTGGGATGACATCCGAATTGACAATGTGTTGCCGTTCGACGAGGCCAAGGGCGAGAACGACGAGAGGCATCAGCATCCGTTGCAGTTGGATGTGATTGCTCGATGCGTGCAAATGTGGACTAATCCAGATGACGTAGTTGGGACGGCGTTCATGGGCGTTGGTAGCGAGGTCTACCAATCCGTCAAAATGGGGCGACGTGGGGTAGGAAGCGAACTGAAACCAGAGTACTACAGACAAACGGTTCGAAATCTCGCTTCAATCGAAACAAAGCAGGAAGAATCGGAAACAACGAAGCCGCTATTCGACGACGAGGAGGCAGAAGAATGAGCAAAAAATACTGCGAATCGTGCGGTCGCGAGTGGTGCCGTCATGCTGGGATTCAAAACGTTTGCCGCGAAAACATCGAACTGCGAACGATGTTGGTTAAAGTAATTTCGCAGCTTCAACTCCAGTTTCCGAAAGCGATGGAGCTGCCGCTGCTGAAGCAGATTGATTCGATGTTAGACGAAAGGGGGCGGTGATGTCGCATCCGTCTGGATACATAATGAGACGCGATGTTAAAAAAGCCGGATTCGTTCAAGGCGAGAAATCGTTGACTGACTGCCGCTGTGCAGACTGCCGGAAAACTGTCAATGGTTTGCGATCTTGGTGGACCAAAGTCAGCTACGAATACAACGAATGGGAAGGGTACTGCCTGAAGTGTGCCTACGATGCGGTTCATCGCTGGGATGATTTTGATGAGAAGGAATTCGAGCGGATTATGAACTCAAACGAAAGGGGGCGGTGATGTCGTTTGATCTTGTCGACATCGGAATTAAAAAGGCCGCCTCGTTGTGTCGCGGCGATAGGTACTCAGCGTTGATTGACATGTGCGAAAAGCAGAAGCGAATCAGTTCAGGCAATCTACGCCTGATTGTCGACATGCTTATTGCTGATTCGAGAGTCGATGGCGTATTCATCAAAAAGCTGGTCGATGAGATTAGAAAGTTGAGGAAGCAAATTGCGTCGACCAAAAACAAATAGAGTCGAGCGTACACGGGCGAGCGGTGAATGGTCGGAAGCTCAGTTCTGGTCATTCATCCGCTCAGGCTTGCGGCAGTTGTCACGACGTTGGCCACCACTTGTACGCCATGTGTATTTGCAATCGCGTCGCGATTATCACGGCGACAACAAGCGGCAGAAACACGAGTATCAGTGTTCGTGTTGCGGCGGCTGGTTTATGCGGAAAAACATCCAAGCGGACCATGTAATCGAATGCGGTTCGTTGAGGTCGTTCGAGGACCTGCCGGGATTTGTTGAGCGGTTGTTGTGCGAGGTGGACGGGCTTCGTTTGTTGTGTGAAATGTGCCATCAGGAGCGAACGAATGAGGAGCGACGAAAGCGAGGCAGCAATGGCGAGTGCGAGTAAGGTTCAAGTATGGATTGATCGTGATTACGAACGAGGAGTGAGGAGTCTTGCGAAGCTGTTGAAAACAGTTGCTCCGCACGTCGAGCCAATAGATTCGCTCGAAGGAATGGTGTCGCAAATCGACAACTACATTGCCGGACTGCGAAACGATTGCGGAAATTGTGGAGACAGCGGAGCGGTCAGGGTCGGTGATGACGAATATCAGGCTTGTCCGTGTGCGAATGACAAGCCTCGCGGGTTCTGGTGTTTGTTCAATGAAAAGGGCCAGTGTCTCGATCTGATCGAAGGTGAACCAAGCGAGCGAACAAAAACTGGCTACGTCTGGATTCAGGAAGTCGACGAGAACGCGGATATCTATCGGCAAGCGTGCGAGAGCATGGCCAAACAGTTTGTTTGTCCAAAAGTGACCGGATTACAGTTGGCGAAAATGCAACTAGGGGAGAAGTGAAATGAGCTTGATTAGTCTCGATTGCAGTGTTGAGGATTATTACTCGTGGCTACTTCGCAAAAAGCGTGAGCACGAAAAGCTAGTCGATAGCGGCAAGGCGAAGTGTCTTCACTGCCAGCGGCAGAAGTCAGTCCATCTTAGCGATGATCGTTGTTCGGTCTATGCAACATCGAGGACGTTCCGCAATGAACAGCAAGAAGAGTTGAACAAGATCGCAAAAGCGATTGCGTTGATCGAGGAGTTGATGGAATTATGATTCGTTGCAAAACATGCCAAGGCGGCGTTGATCCGAGATCCGATTGTATGGTCACATGGTTGGGGCGAGTCTGTTCGCAGTGTTATGAGATCCTGCATGAGCCAACGCTCGAAGAGGGCGGCGTGGTCAATGCTCCACTTGCTGAACGTGGCGTACTGTATCAGCAGGAAATGCAGGAGCGGCGAGAGAAGTTTGTTCGGCATTGTTGCGAGGTAGTCGAGGAGGCGAACAAAAATGCTAGAAGTCAGTAAGTCGTTTTTATTGTGCGGGGATAATCCAAAGGACGTGATGGACACCTTGCCGAAACTTGGTGATGAGTTCGGAAATCATGGTGTGCAGTTGTCGGAGCTATCAATAACGCAGGTTCCGAGGTCGTTTTTCGATTGGCTGCTGTGTCGGAAAAACCGCTATTCGGTGACGATGAGATTTGCGAACCTTAAATCCGAAAAACATTAGTTTGACGCGGCGTGACTAGCCGATTATATTTCTGACGTGCGAACGACAGCAACTAACACAAGGGAACGAAACATGACGAACTACAAAAACATGACAGTTGAACACCTAGGATCTGATGCGACAGAGCAAGATTTGGTCGAGTTTCGTGCGTTGTGTGTCGAGGTTCAGCGAATTAAACCGGAACTGAATGACGACGCGGTAACAGAGGCGGTTTTCGGAGACGGCGATTATTTTGCGAACGCTAAGAAGCTTGGCGTGCGTGATGTCAGTCGGTTTTTCTTGGTGGCCAATAACTGACACGTTTACGCCATCGACACGTTCCATCGACGTGTCGATTTTTTGAGGGGATTTGGATATATGGCGAAAAAGAAACCGAAACCAAAAACAAACTGGCTACACGTCGCCCGTCAGCATTGGCATTGTCTCGTGCTGCTTACCGGCGACGGAATGGACCGCTTCGAGCTTGCCGAAATGCTGGGAGTGTCGCCTCGCGTCGTGTCGCGGTATATTGATTGGCTGATTGAACACGGCGTGCCGGTGAAATCGGAGCAGGCTTGCCAGACGTGCAAGTCTGTGTGGTTCGTTGCGTGGGAGATTCCGCGTTGCGTTGATTGGTGGAATAAACTTATGGCAGGGGGCGAGAAATGAAACGTAATCACATAGTTCTAGCAACAGGCATCGGCGGCGGCATCCTCGCATTAGTTGCGGCAGTAATCGGATGGCAGGTCATTCAACCTGCGGTCGCGTACGGAGCGACACCAACGAGCGGAGGTATCTGGTCTCTGGTGTTGTCGCTGTTCGGTGCGAGCGGTCTATCAATCACGTCGCTGGTCACATGGTTGACGGGCGGACGTATCAGCAAGTCGACACCTGAACTGTTGGCGTCGCTGGTTGCGTGGTTGGCCGCGAAAGAGGACAAGCAACTTGAGCGTAGATTTGTGTTGGCTGTGCTCGCAACGCTGGACGAGTTGTTCGCGGATCAGCAGGCCATCAGGACGATTGTTTCGCAGCTTGGGGCGGCGATTGTTTCTGCGTGGTTGCCAAGTGGGGGAAAGAAGTAATGTCATGGAATTACAGGGTGGTCAAGTACGCTAATGGGTCTGGATTTGGACTTCATCGTGTTTTTTACAACTCCGATGGCAGCGAAAAAACAATGTCCGAAAGTCCTGTATCGTTTTTCGGGAAAACGCGAGACGAGGTTTACGAAAATTTGTGTCTAGCAAAAATGGATGCAATGAAAAGGCTGATATTCAATGAGCCAGCGAATTGGGGTGATGTAAATAATAAACCTGAAGATGGCGTGTTGCCGAGTGGGAGCGGGAAGTGACGAACCGTGAAAAAGAGTTGAAACCGTTCGTCGGGAGCCGCGTCATTCATCGCTCAACGACACCATTGAGGTTTGCTGACAATCAATGGCATTACAAAATTGATGATCGAGATGTTGTTTTGATGTCTGTCGTCGGAACATGGTGTATGGTTCGTCGTCCGAGATGTGTTCCGTATATTTGCAAGGCTGATGAAATAATAATCTGAACCATCGGATTCATTCCTATGTTTGTTTCTTCTGTTGTTCAAAAGGATTACGAGTATGAGCTGGGGAATCTTGTATTTCTTGATTGGAGCAATCGCTGGCCTGATCGCAGGCGTGTGGTTAGACGAAACGGACGTTTTGTATCACTGCCCGAGGTGTCGCCGAAAAAACAGGAATCGCGACACAAGACGCAAAAACATCAGTGGTCAATTGATGCCGAATAAAGAAGGTTCATGTGAAACAAAATGAGCACGGCGGAAATAATCTCGGTGTGCCTTGGAGGGCTTGTGATGGCCGTTGTTTTGTGGATGAGAAAGCGGGGATGAAATGAGCAGGTACATCAATGTCGATATGAGCACGTCACGCTATGAAACAAAGTGTGCGAACTGCAATCATCCGCTGTTTGTTCCGATAAAGCACGGATACGACAATCCGGCGTTTGTCATGGAGATCGAGCGACGGCAATATCAGATGCGAGATGAGATCATCGAATTACGTAGGCGGTTGATCGAGCTTGCTGGTGAGTGTGTTGCGGCAGGAGTGAAACCGACAATTCTTCGCGAGGCCGATGAGATGAAGAATAGGTTCAATGAGTTGCTTGAGCGGCTTGAGGAGGGGATAGAATGAACGTGAATCCAGAATGGCTACTCGAAAGACGCGATTTGCTTAGGAAGATGATTGACTCCGCACGCGATGGCAATGGGCTTGCAATCAGCTCGCTTCGTGCTGCGATCATTGACACGATAAACGCACTGACCGGCAAGCAGATTGTTTTCATTTGCGAGATGATATTTAAGGATATCGACGA
>JACCDR011480384.1_pt1 | contig 17280 bp, 26 predicted proteins | sample 7446431 | NCBI WGS metagenome assembly JACCDR01 (sample SAMN15323443, study PRJNA562643) | freshwater metagenome | isolation source: river surface water | place: USA:Blue River Watershed | collected 2017-08-17
AGACTGGTGATGCCCGTGTTGGAAGCAAAACCCAAATCGAAAGTATAATAATCCGCAAGGGTCACCGCAATCTTTCCGGAAGACCCGATTTCGAGAACATCGAGGTTGCTGCCATACAGTTTGGGGGCAAGAATAGCGGGAAAGACCGCCAAATCTTCAGATGTGGGATAAATGCTGTATGGTTCCCTTATGTAAGTCACCGTATCGGTTTGCGGTTGTCCCCACAGGTTACCGTAATTGGAAAGCGCGGTCGTCATGGGTGTTTTTCTATTCGTGGAATTTTTTTGTAAGGCTCTGAAAAAGACACACGATGGAAGCCCCGGTAAACGCCGCGATTTCTTCCATGATACACAGCGATGTTTGGCAGGCGTTACGCTTGGATGTACAACAGTACATGTACACAACTGGTGCACTGAAAGCAGCGACAGGTTTTTGTATCGGAATGGCGACAAAGGAAGGTATCGATAGGATACTGGCCGTCTCAATCCATCCCATGTTGTTGTTGATTTCCGAACGGTTGAGCACTTGGTTGAAACATACCAAAAGGGGCGGGTTCGCGAGCAACAAGGTCGTCCAAAAGGCCCTTCATATATTGGGTGTCGTCTCTCGTACTCTTTTGGAATGGATTATTCTCGTTGGTGTAGCGTATTTCGCGTTGGAGTTGGTGTTCGGCAGGCGAATCATCGGTTTGTCGTCTTCGGTCGTTCCTGGAAACAAGCAGAACGATTTCATCACCGCACAAGTGGACGACACCAAATCACTTCCTCATGGCTTGGGACAAAGCTAGCTTGACGGTCCCCAAACTCGCTACTTGATACACGAGGAGAATAGGAAAGTTGTTTCGCATCATGATTTCCACCATGGGAGATATGGATGTACAATGCGTGAACTGTACCAGGTAAGAAATCAAAAACTCTCCTTGAATGATACCTCCGTCTTCTGTGGCTCCCTGTTGAGACACGGGGTCCGTAGAGTCTCCATGCATCACTATATCTCGAATGGTAGTCTCCATGCTGTAATCGTCCCCGCGCGATACCAAAGTGAGTTCCGAACCGATGTTGCGCACCTCAACGTAATCCGATACGACCGAAAGGTCCCGAATGTGTTTCTGGAAATCCGCAGAAGGTATCACGATGGTATGGTCGAAAGTGATAGGTTCGACGATGCGCATGCGCGTGTCCAAATCCAAGAGGTTCACCTTGAACATGGATGTGGTGTTCTTCTCGGTGTTTTCCACGCGTATGCCCAGATGGTTGGGGTCCTCTTCTTCCATGAAGAGACACAGTGTGCTGCTGGCATGAATCGTTTTTGCGATGCGATGCAAAACCAACATGTTGACACCGATGACGATTCGACGTGCACAATAGAAATGTTCGAATTTGTTGGCATCTAGCTTGACGTGTATGAGGACAGTTTGTGCGATGTTGGTATCGGTGTTTCGGATACCCGTTTGGTCGATTTCCCAGTTCGTGTCGGTAACCAGCTTTTGCAAGGTCTCGAACAAGACCTTGATGGACTGGACTTGGGCAGTAGATACTTCGAATATGAGTGTCATGATTTTTTTGGTTGTTTGAATGTTGAGCTACCTTTGCATGATGTCCTTATGGTCTAATACAATGATGGAAGAGGTGTTTATGGAAGAGGGGTCCTTTTTGCACGGTCGATGGTTCTCTCTTTCTTGACAGGTGGTGATGATGGAAGAGGAATCTTCGATGCCCGGTCGATGAGCTTTTCTTGCTTGACAGATGACGATGAGAGGGGAGACTTTTTCTCTTTCTTGACCTTCTCTTGCTTGATAGGCATAAAAGGGTTAGGGAACCTTAGGGAAGATGATGGTGGTGGAGGAGGTTGCGATGATGATGGTGGTGGAGGAGGTTGCGATGATGATGGTGGTGGAGGAGGTTGCGATGATGAATTATCTATGGGTTTTTTTTTGGAGAAGGGTCATAAGATGGCCATCCTGTAAATGGGGTATGGTCCCTAAGTCCCTTGGGAGCAAATGGCACGGTTTCCCTCACACTGTTCAAGTAATCCCGGGTAGCAAATTGAATATCCTTCTTCTTGTTATCGTTAGCAAGATTTGCCTTTCTACGGAGACTGTCCTGAACCTTTTTCCTCTTTTCCTCAACTTGCTGAGCTTCGTACCTCAGCTCATACATGCGGTTGATGGCAGCCTCGAGCTCCAAGATGCCATCATCGTAATCCTCTGGCTTCTTCTTGGATGAGCGCTCGAACCCGTTCACGAAATTCAAGATGTTGCGGTTGATGGATGAGACGCTGGCAGCGGCAAGCTTGTGGTGCTTCCTCTGCATCCTCTCCACCTCCCTGTCCTCGTCTCCTGTAAGACGAGGGAAATGACGCCTACCAGCAGCTGGTGTTTGACCTCCGTACATGTAGTAGCTCATGGTTGATTTAGGATTGCAGAGCTGTCGCTAAATCTCAATGTTATGTTCTAAACAGAGAAAAAGTTTTTTAGCATCGTTTGAGTACAGGTTCGCGGAATCGGAACAAGAGTTCGAAGTGGTGGTCTTGGTTGTTGAAGTCGTACGGATTCCCGTAAATATCGAGAAACGACACGGTCAATTTGGATACCTTGCTCAAAGGGGGATGAAACACGTGCTTGGGTATCACCAACGCATGCTTGCATCTAGCTTCGGACGGATGGTCTTCTTGTTTGGACAGAATGCAGAAGGCTTTACAATCGAAATTTGCGTTGTTGCTCACCACACGCGCGTAATCGTTCAGTTGCATGACGATAGAATTGTGGTACAAATGTCCTTTGGTATCCTTGCGGAACGTCGCGCGGAGTTGGTTTGTCGCAGAATCGCTTACGTAAAGTTTCCTTTCGAACCCCATGATATCCGCAAGAGCCTTGGAGCGCGTGAAATCCACTTGGAAGGTAGGGTCGCCGGTTCCGGTTGCAAAATAGAACTTCTCTGAAAAGATATCGTAATAGAACGAAACGGAAGAATTGATGTTGTTGACCAAATTATTGATGGCAGACGCCAGGGTCGTAGGGTCACGCTGGTTGTAGTTTCCTTCGGGGACTTCCACAAGAACATCGTTAAACATAAACGTGTTCCCCGACAACGGAGATATCAGAACGGAAGCAAACGGCACGCACAACTGCGTTATTTCCACGGACGTCACGTTGTGTAAACTGTTGTCCATGTTGAATTCGTACTTGTTGGGCGTGGGATACAACGACTTGTTTCGCGAAGAGCTGTCTACCACCACGAACTTGTGTCTCTCCTCATGGAAAGGAGATTTATCAGCGGTGACATCATCCATCGTTCAAAAAGCAATTTATTTAATGCGCATGACTTCCAAGGTCTTTGTGCCCGCGGATGAAACGTTGGCGGCTCTGTCGATGGGTTGTCGCATGTTGATGACATCGGACCGGTAGTACAGGTACATGGGAATTTCGACGAGGATGCGTTGTACCGCTTCTTCGATGACCATCCCATTGAGTTCTTTCGTCTGTCCCACGATGTCGTAAGGCAAATGTTTGCAATGTTGCATGTACACGGAACGCATGATGATTTTCATGTCGATTTCGGATTGGCGTTCGATGACGTATTTCTGTCCGGACCTTTTGTACACCATGTATCGAACGGCATCGTGAAGGAGATTGATGTTGAATGCACTGAAGAAAAGCTCCGACACTGCTTCTGGAATCAAATGACTCTTGATTGCCTCACGGGCGAAAGCGTCTTTCTGTTCCGGATGTTCCGAATACGTCGTGTACAAGCTGCTGGGACCGACGTGACTGTTGATGTATGCTGTTGCTGTAGTGGACATTTGCTTTTTGTTTGTTATTTATTTCACGAATCTACAGGCTGGCGTGCCATGAACCTTTGCTTCTGCTGTGCAAAGACGTGTTCGCACATCAAAGGATGCCCGGAAGGACCGGTGACGTTGACGACCTGTACGCCTCTGGGTGCATCCTCCAATTCGCATTGGACGTATTCTCCGGTATGAAGGCATGCAAACACATCCGGATTGTTCATGGTGTTGAGATTGCTTACATGTACGAAAGCATCCTTTCCCGAATGCTCGGAATTCCCCAGAATGGTCAAGAACCCATACTTCAGGCGGTTGGAGTACCATTTGCACACTGCAAGATATGATGATGACTCGACAGAAACAATCTCCTCCTCTGTGTTCGTGGAAGCCTCTTTCGTGGCCATGTTCTTGTTTACGTGAAGAAACGAAAGAAACGGTCGCCATCGAGACGCACTTTCTCACTCGAAACTCACCACTCTCGGTCCCAAAGTTATGTTTGTCGCCAACCCGTGTCGGTTATCGCGCCATTCTTGTTTTGTCGGGGAGGATGGCGAAGAAGATGGTTCGCTTGTATCGGACTCCATCTCTTGGATGATTGTGTCCTTGTGGCTAATTATGTACGTGATGATATTGTTTTGTATCAACCACCTGAAGAAGTTGAGTTGAGCTATTGTGGTCGTGACGCTGACTTGGTCGTTGAAATAAAACACTATCTTTTGGTGTCTCCGAAAAGGGTCGAACAACTTCTTGTGGAAAGCTTTGAGTTGTGCCTTGTAAGACGTGTACACGTTCATGGAAGATGTGGAAGGAGCAGGTGCAGGGACGACGATGTTGTATTTGTGTGAGTATTTCGTCACGAAGTAATCTATGGTCCTCAAGGATATAGGTGCATCCTTAGAATCCACGAAAGACATGAGGGTGTTCATGTTGTCTTTATCCGAGTAAAACCTCGCTAGTTTGTGCATGAGCAAATCGTTGTCGGCCATACTGTTCAAGCAACAACTGTTTGATTGTCATCTCTTGCACACCATGCTCTTATAGAGAAAATTCCTTCAACACTTGCAATCCTTCTTGTCTTTGTCAGAGTCATTGGAACCGCTTTTGTACCTGTCCGTGAAAGGCGGAGACGTGAATCCGTGTCGTGCATCTATGGTGTTGGGTGTAGATGATTTGAACATCATCACGGACTTGACGCTCCCCGTGAACAGAGATGAAGTCGTTTTGTATTTCCCAACCTTCACGACGTTTTCGTCCGGAGACTGGACGAGCGTCTTGACTCTCGTGGACCTCACCGGTGTACCATCCTTGTAAACCGTGAGTATCGGACCGTCAACGCCTATCGTCACGTGAGTCCACTGTTTCAGGGGGATATAGTCCACCACAGTCAAGAAGTGACCGTTGTATTCCATGCAGCTCGCCTGGTTCCTTGCGGAGTCAGGGTCGGTTGCATCCGTGGAGTACAGACTGTCCAAGTATGCTTTGCTACACGATTTCTCCAACAACACGTCCATCAAAGTGGATGGAAGTGCGGTTTCCGTCTTGTTGGTCGGTGTGGTGTACTTGTCGGCGTTGGGTGCGATGCTACGCACTGCAATCCACATACGCGGCACATCCTTATCCAGCCACACTGCCAATGTCGGCATGGCAGTGTCGTCTTTGTAGAGGTTCAGAACACTCTTCATTCCGTTGGTGTACTCAAAGTCGTCGAGGAACAACCAGAAACTCATGCCCCAATTCGAACCTGGTTTGGGGATGCTAACTGGCTTTTTGCTGACGACTTCTTTTAGGGAACTCGCATCCTCAATCATCAATTGCGTATCCTTGCCGGGGGAGCCCTTGGCTTTGTTGCTCTTGCGGAACCTTTGGGACAACAGTATGACCAATGCGATGAGAAGAGCCAAAACAATCGCGACGACAAAGATTTTCGCCCAGAACTTCCAATCCAAAGCTGCGAGTTTGCTTCGAACCGTATCGTACGGTTTACTAAAATATTCGCCGCTCGAAGTGCTACTGCGTCGTTGGAGCTGGACCCTTGGCAATTCACCCATTGCAACTTCTTTTGTACTATTTAGGTCATTCCCTTTTTTCAAGGCATAAAAGAATGAATCTTTGTTTCCTCCAGGACAAGACGTCGGTCGTTCACTTATAGTCATGCCTTAATTTAATTGTACCTACAAATGAAAAAACAACGCATACATGTCTTCCACACCTCCATTGAGTTCAGCGGCTTACCTCGCGGCGGTATCGTACATATTGATGGCTCTGGTGATTTTTGCCATTCCGTTCGACACTCCGGAAGCATCGTATCACAACCTGTCGAACCGTATCGTATTTGTCTTGACCCTCGTCATCCCCATGTCACTGTCGGTGTTCAGCATCAACTGCATGTCCATCAACAGCGGGAAATGGTGCACGTCATGGGCATGGGTCCAAGCGGTCATGGTGGCCGTATGGGTGGCGGTTTTCGTGTGGATGATATTGTCTCACGTCAAGAGACAACCTCAAACTGAGAGAAAGTGGCTATAAGAAAAAGTATTTTCGGAGATGGAAAATCCCACCAAGGCGTTTGCGACCATGTTGATGGATACACGTGTCAAGGATGCCATCAATACCACCAGGGCACAATGCTCCTCCAATTCTGCAACCACCAAATCCGAAAACACCATCACTCCCGATTTTGTGGATTCCAGCATCAAGAAGACCATGCGGCTCGTATCGGATGTGTACGACACGTCGAGGGCCCTCGACAGGAACAGTGAGCTCACCAACGAGCTCATAGAGGCCCAAAAGCTCTCCGTGTCTTCCGAGCAGCGTAAAGCGTTGGTGGATATAGACGAGTTACGCGAAAAACTACACAAGGCACGTCTCGCAAACATACGTTACGGCGTGGCGATAAAGATGCTTTCGGCGATGTGCATTCTTCTCGGTTTGTATTTTTTCTTCCTGAAGGCCGTTCCACAGTGGACGGCGAACAATTACGTGTTGCACGTTGCGGTTTTCATGATAACGTGCGTGTTGTTTGCATGGTACATGAACAAATACATCAAGAATCTGGCTTGAGTTCGGCTTCTTCTTCTTTGTTTTGCAACCACGTGTCTTCCTTCACGAAAACCTGTGGATTGATGTCGTCCGGCTCCGTGTTCAGTAACATATCCTTTCTCGTGGTGAAATAGTGGTCTTTGAGGTCCTGGTTTTCCTTGTACTTTTGCATCATCTCTTGTAGTTCCTTTTCCATGTACTCTTGGCTTTCCACGGCACTGCACGGGGGAGACCAAGGCAACCAAAGACCCACTTGACCGACGTAGACATCGAACTTTCTGTCGGTCTTCTTCAAGACCATCGCGCGATTCTGGGCTTCTTTTTGTGTCTCGTACACGCCCCTGACCTTGAGTCCGTAAATGGTCGGTTGGAAGTTGTTCTCTGAAAAGTACTTGTCCTCCAGTTCCTTGAAGTTGTTAGAGTAAAACTGCTTGAACTCATCGCTCATTTCCGTGGAACCAAACAGGTACGCATGCCTCTCGCGAATGGACCTCACGTTCCCTGCAAAATCGGGAAACGTGTTCTGTAGGTTGGTGAGCATTTCGTCGACATCCTTCGAAAAGTGTTCCGTGAACTTGCTCCAAATCCATGCTTCCTTCTTGTGGACGACGTCGGAAGGGCTGAGAAAGGATAAACACACGTAATTCTGTCCTCTCACTGCCGGGTCCGCGTCCAAAAAGTCTTCTTCTGGAGTTGTCGTTGGTGGTACATCGGTGCTCATGATTGGTTGTCTTTGGCTTTCTTTTGTGTATTACATGTGCATGCGATGCATGCACTTATTGCACAAAAATTATCTTTACCATATTCAAACCCCACACCAAAAAGATAAATGGCATCATCCGCTCCACCGGCCGTCGCTCAATCAACACCTTCTGCTCATTTCAGCGTCGATTCAAGGGAATTGCTTGTCAGGTTGTCCAAGTACGTTTTCGAAGGTCTTGCGGTGGCGGGTTCCATGATGGTCGTTCTGCGTCTGAAGCCCTCATGGGACGAAATCTTTACCGTCGCAGTGGTCGCAGCGGCCACTTTCTCCATCCTTGACATGTTGGCACCATCCATCGGAACCGCCGCACGACAGGGTGTGGGTCTGGGCATGGGTCTCAACATCACCAATACCATGCCTGCGTTCCAGACATCCGCCGCCGCAGCCAAGCCCACTTTCTTTTAGGCTTCTGGGGGATTCCACATGACCCGGCGGAACTTTTGTATGTCATCGTCCCTTTCCATGGTGTTGCAAACGCGTTCGAAGGTAAGACGCTCGTCCATCATCCTCACCACGAACAGAACGCAAAACACACCACATTCTGAATTGTCGACTTGGATTTGCCTTGTGTTGTGCTTACACTCGAAATTCGGGTTCGAGGTGCGCATCTCTTGCGACACCTTGTTCATGAAGTTTTGCACGAGTCGAGGAGGTTTTCTGCCGTACGAATCGAAGAAGTATATGCCTTCGTGTTTCCTGCAAAAGAGAGCTATCCAATGTTTACCCCCCTTGTTGTGTGGGTCGGTGTTGATGACGATGGCAAACTTGGTTTTGTTGGGAGGAAGTTGGGCCACCGCAAAGGAACACATGTTGTTGAACATGCACGTACCGTTTTGAACTTTCGCCGTCGAGAAGTCTACGGGGAAGGTCCCCATGAAAGCAAAAGATTCGTCCGCTTCCTCGTACTGAAAAAGGACGGAATCTATGTCCACGTTAGATAACCAAGTGTTCGGTTTGTTAGACCATGTGCTAGGAGCGTTGGGCCGAAACGCGGATGGAAACATTCTCTTGACCTCTCGGAAGTTCATGGGTTTGTTCAACGACTCCAACTCCTGAGGGACGAGACATGCCGTGTGTTGTCTGTGTTTACGGGAAGGAGCGCACTGCATATGTGTGAATTTGATGTCTTGTAGATTATAATAAAGCCAGAAAGAAGACCGAAGAGGAAATGGCCAGGGTAAAGCCTAAGTACGTGAACGCAGGTGCGTACGGTTGCGTCTTCGAGCCACATCTGCCTTGTGAATTGGGTGTGTCATCGAAAGACCCACGTGCAAAAGCAACCATCGGTAAAATCATGTCCGATGCCAACGAAGCCAAGATTGAATGGGAAGCCAACGAATTGGTACGCAAGGTAGACCCAAAGAACGACTTTACCGTCAAGGCGCATGGCGTGTGCAAGAGATACCAATTGTCGCAAGTGGATGCACACGAACTCGAGAAATGCGTGTTGCTCAAGGATGGTACTTCTGGACAAAACGGTGTGCAGATAGTGTACGAGCACGGAGGAAAGACCCTCACGGAGTTCCTGATGAACTACGAACACACGTATATGCCGATGGACGTCTTCGTTCGTCTTTTTTTCAAATTCGGGAACTTGTTTTACGGAGCCATGTTGTTGAACAACAGCCAGAGCATACACTTTGACATCAAGAGCGAGAACGTTCTCATAGACGATGACATGAACTTGAAGCTCATAGATTTCGGATTGCTCACGCGCCACCACGAACTGGAAAAGAACGAGCTCATAGCTTTTTCATACAGATACTTCCCTCCAGAGTTGCGCATATATTCGCACAAGACACGTAGCACGCCTAAGGAACTCACGCCTTCCGAAGTTTTGGAGGAATACATGAACGACGGAGGGTACGATTTCATCGAGAAGTTCCAATTGTTCGACCCCAAGGACGATATCGAGAAATGTTTTGCTTTGCCTGCAGAAACCCTCATGACGTTCACAAAGCGAAGGGTGGACGTGTTTGCGTTGGGATGGTTGTTGTCATTGGTGGGGTTCTGCACGAACGGTATGGAAGACCCAAAGTTCACGGCAGACATCAAGTTCCCCATATTCACATTCATCAGAAACACCGCAAGGTTTCATCCCGAGCACAGGTCGTCTCCCGAAGAAGCCTATGCCTACCACAAAATGATTTGTTCCTACTTTGCGAATTCGAACGTATTGCACAACAAGAGATTATCCGCTTTGCGTCCATCCGAAGAAGACAAAGATGAAAGCAAGAATAATTAGCACAATCGAACATGGTGAACGCAAACATACTCGTGGGTGCGATTTTCTTGGTGGTGTTTGTGACCATCATCGACTCTTACAGAGTGTACCAGCTTGGCAAAGAAGTACACAGACTCCATAGATTGGTGGCGGAGCTGCAAGATGGTTTGCAAAAGACTCCTGTTATAGCAACAGGCGACAAAAAGAGCCGTGAAGATTCAATCGTGGAAGAAATCGAGACTCTCGTTATTGAAAAACCTCAGGTCATTACAGAGATAAAGGAAGAGGAAGAGGAAGAAGAAGAGGAAAAGCAGAAGTGAGAATGGATTTGTACATCGTTACGGTCACTGCTGTGTGTAGGATTGGAGGAGTGGAATCCGTCGATGCTGCAAAGCTGTTCCATTCTTTGTCCATAGACGACAGTGGAATCGGTCCCATACCTTTTGCCGAGTTTGCCACGAAACGCGTGCGTGTCTCCAAGGGGGTGTTTGTTGTGAACAAGAACAACAAGCTCCGTTGGGAACCCAATGGAAGCATCACCAACAAACGTGCCTTTTCGTCTTCCTCCGGCTTCAAATTCATTCTCACGATGTTGGTGAGGGTCCCGTCAAAAGGGTACGTGGTGAACGTGAAAGTTTTCAACAACGGAAAGTTACAGATGACAGGCCTGAAGAATCCGGAGGATGGTACAGAGGTCGCGAACGTCGTGTCTCAAACTTTGAAAGATGCTATTGCCAAAGACCCCGAGGTCGCCATTGTATCCAAACGTGACATTTCTGTGGAAGATTACAAGGTGTGTATGATTAACGGTATTTTTGCAGTACCGTTCTCCATCGACCGCCAGAAGACGCACGAGCTCCTTTTAAAAAAACAGATGCAGAGCATCTACGACCCCATGTTGTATCATGCCGTCAAGCTACGTGTTCCTCATCCCAACATCACCAACAAGAAGACATCTGCTACTGTAGCAATTTTTCAGACGGGCAGCATAATCATCACGGGTGCTACGACCATCGAAGAAGTCAACGATTTGCACGTTCTGGTCAAAAACGTTCTCGAGGATAATCGTAGTCTTTTGCAGAGGGTGGAATGGAGGATTGTCGCTTGAGTTGCCTTGTTTTTTTTGTAACAAAACTCCATAACTCTAGATGCAAACACGAATCAAATCTCAACTGACGTCATGGATGATTTGTGTCCCCAAATTCCATTCTTGGAAATCACCAAGGATTCTTGCAAAAACCATCTCCGGGTCACACCACACAACTATGAATGGCACGATAACGCCGGACGCATGCCTTTCCTGTGTCATTACTTGAGCACCTGTGTTTTGCCCCGTATGGACAAAGATGCAGTATCGTCTATAGCAAGCAAGCGTTATTTCCCTTTGGAATTACACGATTCTTACAGTTACCTCGTGGAAGAAGGGTACCACGATGCAACCACCGTAAACGACGCGTACGAAAAGGGTGACATGTTATCTTTCGCTCGACGAAAGGGACACACATCCGTCGTGTTGTTGCCGGATGTGTATTTCATGAGCGATTGGGGAGGGGCGGGGTACTCTTGTGGCGTCGAGGATACCATAGGGTTTCGCCATAAACCATTGGATAGCGTCGTGTTTTATGGTTCGTCGACTGGTGGAAGGTCACCGGAAAGAAACAGAAGGTTCGAATGGTGTCGATGGGCCAGACACGTAAATAACGACTACGAATTCAAACTCACGCGATTGGTGCAAATGCCTAAAGACGTGATTGTGCACGATTGGGAAGAGATACATTGTCCTCACCACGTACCACCTTCGAGACAAACACGACACAAATTCATCATGAACATCGAAGGGAACACGTGCAGGTACGACGTATGGCCCTTGGCGACCAAGAGTCTCGTGTTCATCGACAAGGATGCCAAGGACGAATTGGTATATCACCACGAATTGAAAGACAAGGAGCATTGGGTCGAAGTGGACATGAACGATATCGAAAAGATGCGTCAATATTACATTCACAATCCGACGGAGGCCGAACACATCGTGCAAAACGCCAATTTGGCATGCACGAGACTGTTTTCTCCTTCCAAATGCGTGCAACATGCTATGAATGCGCTTGTTACGTCGGCTTCCAATTAGGGAATCCCAGAAACCTGTTGAGCTCCACGATATCGATTTCTTCCTCCTCCTCTTTCTTAACTTGTACTTTCTTGCTTCTGGGTGATACACCGATACCCAAAGCACATATCTCCGGCCCCAGTATCCTCATCACTTCCTCAGAAAACACATCCCGTTCCTCTTCTTGTTTCCTCGGTCTTTTCTTCTTCTTTTCGATTTCTTCCGTGTTGGAAACCATCTTCCATCTCTTACGACAACTGATGCACCGATGCATGATTGGGGCCATGAGGTCTGCCACACACTCTGCTGCCTTCTTGAATACCTCGATGGGTTTGCCCGTCGCGAGGTATATGCGCATGTTACCACTGCTGCTGATGAAGACTTTGAGGGTGATTTTGTTGTCCACGAAACTCACTTCGAAGTTCCCTTGTTGTTGAAGACTCGACCGGGCGTTCTTTCCGACGGAGAATCCGATGCGTATGTTGTTACCATGCCGATTGGTCGTGGTGGCAATGATGCGTTGAAGGCATATGATGTTGATACCGTTCTCTGAATCCGACATGATGACTCGCATCGGGACGTTCACCAAGTAAACGTTGCATGTGCGTAAAGGCGTCAGACACGTTTGGTTGGGACAACCTCCCATTCCCACGTGTGTGAGAACAGATATGAGTTTGGCACACATGAACAGTTCTTGCACGGTATTGGCTCCTTTCATGATTGCGAACTTGCCGTTCGTCCACACTCTCACCAAGAAACACGTTTTGTCGTGTTTGCTTTTGCCCTTGTCCATTTCCACCATGACGGAGTTGCGCATCTTTTGGTTCGAAATGCGTGTGGCCGTAAACCCCATCGCAGACATCATGCCGTGTGCGGCGGCGTTTTCCACAAATATGGCCTTGCACGCCGAGTGTACTGCTTGTATGACATCTTCCTTCTTCTTTGAAGCTTGGCATGGGTCGAATCCGTCCAACGTGAACGTCATGTTCATCATTTGAACGTGTTTGGGAAGGTCGATGCGCTCAACTGCTGCTCTGCCCAAAGGACACAAACGTCGGTCGAACGCGTCCCGGAATGCTCCTTGTACCGCCTTCACATCCCGGTCGATGCCTTCCAAGTACACATCCTTTATGGTGGACTCGTTGTCCGTGAGTTGCATACAAGGAAGAGACATGATGCAAAAAATGAAACGTCCATCGATATGGAATCTCTATATATACCGATACCATTGAAGCTTTTCGACCATAGTTTGCTTCAAAGGAGTCCATGACGATGACGCCCACATGTCCTTTGTGTCATCAGCCTACATTGTATGTGTGGTGCGACAAAGATTCTTTGGATGATGATGATGACGAGAGAGGTGGTCCGAGCACGGTCGTACGCATGGTGAAATGCAGGAACACGAACGTCAACTGTGGGTTCACCAGCGACCAACCGCGACACGTATTGGCCATCCAAAAATGGTTGTCGGAAGAACGAGAATCTTCGGCTCGAAACGAAGCAAAAGGGACGTTGGTATCTCTGAAGCCATCGCCTTTGACGAACCCTAACGTCGCAGACAGGAAACGAAAGAGGGTCATGGTACAAATCAACAAGGTGATGGAATGCGTCCGACAAGTGTGCATACTTGCAGAGGTAGACTTTTGTGCGGATGGGGCCACGGAATACTATCGATACATCCACGAGAACTATGCGGTTCCCAAACCGAACATCGCATACGCGGTGGTCACGAGCATCTTTTTTGCATGGATGAAAGCCACAAGGAAGAACGATGTGGATTGTTCTGTGTCCATGAAAATCGGCAAGGCGGCAGACGATGTTTTTGAGTGTCCTCCCAATACGTCTTCCATCAAGATACCATATTGTCTGAGAGAGAACGCAAAGAAACACATCAACAAGTACCTTGGAGTGTTGAGAACGTGTCCTGAGTTGGGGACGGGCATTTCTGCAGCTCCCATACAGTACACCCGGGATGTCGTGCTTTTGTTTTCGGGGACGGTGGGAGAAACTCTCGTTGGTTCTTGCGTCTCGATGAATAACATCACAGAGATGGTTGCTCTCGCCAAAAGACGTGCGCGTGCAACGTCCGAGCTCATCGATGCGTCCGTGGATATCCCTGCGGGGTGTCACAAAACCATATCTTTGTGTATCGCAGCGAGCGTCGTGGATATGGTCTTTGGAGATGGAGGGAAAGAAAAGAGCATGGCTGTGAGAAATGCGGCATTGATGATGTCCACGGAATGGGGCATCTTCGAATCCGTGAACAGGCGATACGAAGATATCCATCGCCTTGTCGAGAAATTTTCTTGTTAAAGAGTATAACCAATTGCGCGTCACATAATGGCATCTTTCTACTACGGCAACGGTGGCTACTATGGTGGTGAGGATATTATTTCCGAGGGTGGATACGATATCGCCGAAAGCGAGGGTGGATTCGACGAGACCGTCGGTGGATACTCATGGGGAGGCAAGGCTGCTCCCAAGAAGCGCGGTCCATCCAAGAAGCGTGGTGCCTCCAAGAAACGACGCTCTTCCAAGAAGCGCACTGTGTCTCGTGGCCGCAAGACATCTGTTGCTGCAAGGAAGACAACAAAGAAGAGCAAGGGACGTACTGCCAGCAAGAAGCGTACTGCCAGTAAGATGCGTTCACAGCCATGGGGTGCATCTCGCTCCGGAGTCTGGATGCTTTAGAACCGAAAAATTTATTAGACATGCAAACAAACAACAATGTCCAACGGACATACAAAAATAATCAGCGTCGTAGCCGGAACATTCTTGAGCTTGTTCCTCATATCTTTTGCTACATGGCTTGCTTATGTGCAGAGACGGGGTACACCCAAAAACTATCTTGTGGCGACAGACGCAAACCAGTCCATTCCACTTGTAACAAACATGCGCTTTTCTGACCAGGGATACACATCCAGCGAAACACGTCTGTACGTTCCCAAATCCAGCAAGTTTACTTATACGTTCTGGCTGACTCTGTTGCCAGATGTAGATGTTGGAAATCACGTGTTGTTTGTGAATGGTACACCTGACTCGTACACCATGTCATGTGCATCCCTCGACAATCCTTTTTCATACAGAGTCGCCATGCCTTGTGTGGAAGCGAATGTGGATAGCCTTGGACAACTCACCATGCAAGTTTCCATCAACACGACGACGCACAAATACTTGCAAATCAAATTGTCGTCCTCGAACGCATCAGACATGGTATCGTTCGCTCAAGGCCAATGGATTCATTTCACCATTTCTTTCGAAGATGAATTGGAAGGTATACGTATGACTGCATATGCAAACGATACGGCATTGGTCTCTCTGGACCCCCAAAACTACACGGCGTTTTCCGGGAACCATTTGATGCATAACGACGGTAAAGTCTACTTGTTTCCTAACACGGCCACAAAGACTTCCGCGACAAACACAGACAAACAAAGTACCAAAAGGATAGCTTTGGGGAGACTCACGTATCATCCATACACGTTGACGCCTCGACAAATAACTTCCTTGTCCAAACAGAATCCTCCCAAATCCGAAAATGACGATATCGTCAAGGACATAGGAAAGAGCACCAAGCCAGTAGTGGGTGCGGTTAATACTGGAATACAAACGACCCCTGCGATTCCGTCCGTCAACAGTTCTTTCACAGGTCCAGAACTCGTTCTGATGTCAAGCACGTTCGCCCCCAAACAACAAACGTCATCGTCGACGACGAGAGAATGCGCCGTACCGACAACAGACATCATCGACTCGGTAGGACAATTGGGTTCAGATTAGAGAAGCTTGTTTCCTTTGCAATCGACCGGGACTTGTGTGTATGTGTAGCATTCACCTGTAGGACCTACCTTGTACTTGTAGTTTTCTACGTGTTTGGCGTTTGGACCCTTGATGATGAGACACGTGCTATTGGTACATATGCGCCTGAACAAAGATGCCAAACCGAACCCTAGGATGCAAGAAACCATGATGCGGGTCGTAGGTTCAGCAAGCACATCTGTAATCTTGGTTTCCATCGTTTTTTTCGTTCCTTTCTTTTCTCTTATGTCAGTCGGATGGATTTGCGAACGTTCATGATACGAGATTTCAATTGACGAAGCTCTTCGTTCAAGTTTCTGGTACGATGTATGTTTCTCAACAACATGTTGTTCTTCAAGTTGGAATCCACGACTTTCATGTAGTTCTTGAAACCTACCTCGCGATTGACATGTGCGAGACTTTGGATGCGTTTTGCTTCGTGTTGCAAATGGGCGAGGTCCACATGCTTGGCTACGATATCTTCAATCTTGCTTTTGACACTCGACGGTGCGATGCTCTTGTTCTTGATGTTCGATAACATGGAACCAATCGGCTTGGAAAGAGCTTCGAGGACCTTGTTTTTGTCTTCTGCCGTCCATAAAGCACCATTGGCATGGGTCATTTTGTCAAGAGTTTCGCTCACATAACTCTTGAGTGCAGACTTGAAACGTGTTGCTTCGGATTCCGTCGGACGTCTTCCCAATACCTCCTGCAGGGAATCCACGAACCGTTCGAACCTGACAGACATATTTTTCCTTTTCCTTATTTAGCCAACTATTTGGCCATCCATTCCATGTATACATTGCCTTTTTGACAACCGCTGAGGTACATGTTGTTGCCGTCACCATCCAAGCATTTGTTCGTATTGCTATGGATAAAGTTTGTGCCATCGTACCACCATGTTTGTTTGTTTTTGTCGCAATCCGCGATTGTCAGTGTATTTCCTGAAGCATCCATACATCGCCCTGTGGCGTTGTGTTGTATGTTCTTTCCATCGTAAGACCATAACACCCATGGGCTTCCTCTTTGACAAGGGAAAGATAAGTTAACTGACCGGCCTCGACTTTCGATGCACGCACTGCTTGGTTTGTGTACGATGTTTTTAGGTTTGAATATAGATACTGAAGTAGGTGGTGGAGGTGGAGGCGGAGAAGAATCCACAGCATTCCATTCCATATAATGATTTCCCTTTTGGCAAGCACTGAGGTACATGCTAGTACCATCACCATCTAAGCATTTGTTCGTTTTGCTATGGACCAAGTTCGTTCCATCGTACAACCAAGTTCGATTGTTTCTGTCACAGTTCTTGAATGTGACTATATTTCCATCAACATCGAGGCATCTTCCAGTGGCACCATGTTCTATGTTCTTTCCATCGTAGTTCCATGTCATCCATTGGTTTCCTTTCTGGCAACCGTTGAAGTAGGCGTAACTGCCACGACCACCATCGATGCATTTGTTGCTTGCTTTGTGTTGGATGATACTGGAATTGAATAAAGATGGTGGTGGTGGCGGTGGCGGAGGAGGTGGAGGTGGTGGTGGCGGTGGAGGAGGAGGTGGTGGAGGTGG
>JACCDR010672161.1_pt1 | contig 17279 bp, 15 predicted proteins | sample 7446431 | NCBI WGS metagenome assembly JACCDR01 (sample SAMN15323443, study PRJNA562643) | freshwater metagenome | isolation source: river surface water | place: USA:Blue River Watershed | collected 2017-08-17
ATGGCGGGGTAAATGTTGGGTGTGGTGTGGATGATCTTGCCGCCGCCTGGGGCAGCACAACCCACCAATGCACCGGCTGCAATGGCGGCGGCGGCGATCTTTGCAATGCGTTCAAACCTCATGAAAACTCCTCTGTCGGCTGGGGTGTGGTCGGGTAGCGCCGCCACGGCCGGCTGCTCCCTTCGCGCGGGTTGCGGCCGCCGTGGGGCACGTCTTTTATGGCCGGGGTACGGTGAGCAGCAACTTGGCAATCAGGTTGTCCACATCGGCCGTGTTGTGAAACAGGTGGGTGGACACCCGCAACGGCTGCGACATCGTTCCCGTAGCCGCGTTGCTGGCCGGGTTGCCACGCAAGGTGTGCGGCACCGCCGTGTTGCGCACCACCACGTTGTGCGTGTTGCGCAGTGCTGTCACGGCCGCGTTGGACGCCGCCGTCTGTGCCGTGGCCTCTGCTGCGCTGAGCACGGCGTTGTAGTCATAACCGGCGCTGAAGGGGTTGAAGGACGTCAGTGCTACCCGTGCGTGGTTGGGGGTGTTGGCGTCGTAAACCGTGGCCATCGAGCGTTGGCCCCAGATGCTGGCGATGCGACTGCGCAGGTACTGCGCAAGCGCGACGATGTAGTTTTCGATGTTTTGCCGGCCCCACTTGTCCCACATGTCGCAGCACTCGTACAACGCCTGCAGTGCGGGGTACGACGGGTTGCCGATGCTCATCATGGTGGCCGCCACGTTGTCGGCCGGGTCGCGCACACCCCCCTGCAGCGTGGCGCCTGCGGTCATGGAATAACCGCCCGATATGGTGGGCCAGAAGGCGGGCAGCGGCGTGGTGTTGGTATAGCCTGGAAGGGTCAGCGTGCGCCCCACACCGCCCACCGTCACGTTTTTGTTGTAGGTGGTGCCCGCCCCCGGGGTGGTGTTGTTGCGCACGTACAGTATGCCGGTCTGTCCGGGGCCACATTGCCACTTGTGGCCGGCACCGGCATAGAAGTCGCAACCCATGTCGTGGAAGTTCAGGTTCAGCATGCCGGGGCCGTGTGCACCGTCCACGATAGAGATCAAACCCTGTGCTGCCGCCCACTGGCACAGCTGCTTTTCGTTCAGCCTGACGCCTGTCAGGAAGGGTGGTGACGAAAAACAGATGGCCTTGGTGTTGTTGGTCAGCAGCGCCTGGAAACGCGCCAGCACTTCGGCGTCGCTGTAGGCGTCATTGGTGGGCAGATTGATGCGCTTGAGCACCACGCCGCGGCGGTCGGCCGTGATGCCCATGGGCGAGTTGCCGCCCGGGTGCTCCATGTTGGTGGTGATGATTTCATCACCTCGGTTGAAATCCAGACCGTTGAGGATCTTGCTCATGCCATCGGTCGTGTTGAAGCTCATCACGATCTCGAAGGGGTCGGCGCCGAACCCGGCAGCGATGAGGTTGCGCATGTCCTGCGTGGCGAACGACCGTGTCGGGTCGCGTGCCACCAGCGCATTGTTGGCGGCCAGGTTTTTCAACACCGCAATGGGTGTTGAACCCGTGGTGCCGATGTTCATGAAGGTGCGCGCCGGGTCCAGCGGAAAGGCCGCCGCGTAAGGCCCGCCATAGGCCAGCACGGGTGAGCTGTACAAGGCCGCACCCAGGCCACTGGCGGCCGTGGCGCTGACACCCACCGCCTTGAAGAAGTTTCGCCGGCCCTCGTGCAGACGTTCCTGCGCTTCCAATGCGCGGTCGCGGGCTTGGGATTCACTGAAGTCGTTTGACATGGTTGTGGAGTCCTGAAGTGAAACGTCGGCGCTTGGCGGGTGCAACAGGGAACTGCTGCGTTTGCATTGAGCCGGTGCGGTTGGGCTGGTTGCGCCGGCAACACCAACCCCATCCCGCGGGCCGCCCTGCGTGAAAACGGAATTCCAATTCGGTGCCTGCTGCTGCCCTTGGGGTTGCAGGCTCAGTTTTTCAGTCAGCGAGGTCGCAACCCCGTGCTCTTCAGCGTTTTTTGTCGGCGTTTCGGGGGCGGGTGGCTGCAGCCATCAGGCCGATGGCCAGCGCGACCAGTGTCACGGTGCCGGGCTCGGGCACCAGGCCCGGGCCGCTGACGGTCAGGCGGTAATCCCAGCCCGTGCTGCCGCCCGCGCCACCGCCGGCCACAAAGGTGTCAAAAACAAAGTCGCCGTCGCTGTCATAACAGGCGGGCACACCGGCTGTGCAAGAGATCAGGCCGGGGTTGAAGCCCGACAGGCCCACCACATACCAGCCCGTCGCAGCATCGTCGACCAAAAAGTCGATGCCCGACATGAAGCCATTGCCCGGGCTGTCGTCGTTTGAAGCCACCAGGCTGCCCAGGGGCCCAAACAGGCCCATGATGGAGTCGGCCGCGCCATCGGGGCTGGTGGCCCTGATGCTGAGCAGGCCGCCTTGGCGCACCTGCACCGCAAAAAAATCGTCGCTGGGATCGTTGAAGCTGCGCGAGCCTGCTATTTCCACCAGTGCCAACGTGTTGGGCACCACTTGCGCTGTCGCGAGGGTGTTGTTGGGCTCGAACTCGACGGTCAGGGCGTGGCTGCTGGCGGCGAGTACCAGACCCGCCGTCAACATGCACATGCTTCTGATGGACACCAAAGGGGGCTTCAGACAGAACATGCAGGCTTCTCCTGTTGGGTTGCAGGTCGGCGGTTTGGGTACACGCCGCTACCGGCCTCATTGGCAACAAACAACAGGCCAAAGGCCCTTGTTGCGGCGTCGTGTGCTTTGAGTATTCCCACATACACCCCGAGTAGGGGCAGGACTTACCCAGTCCCTAAGGTTAGGGGCTTATCAGCAGCGGACAGGCAGCGCCGACAGGTGCAGCGGGCCCGTGATCGGTTGCATCGGTGAGCTCGACACCAGCAGCCTTGTGCTGGCGTCAGGCGGGTTTTTTCAGGTTCAAACCCTTGAAGTGGCCAACGCCGCCACCGCCTGCTGTGCCGCGTGCAGGCCCTGCGCCACCACCTGCTGTTTCCACTGCGGGGTGTCGGTGTAGAAGGCGTCGCGAAACTGCTGCTTGATGGCCTGGCGCTGGTCTGCGCCGGCCTCGGGGTGGTTGTCCAGCCACTGCTCGGCGCGCAGCGCCATCATCACTTGTTGCAGCGGCTGTGTGCCGTATTCCATCGCGATGCCGGTGTACTGCGCCTGCCGGCATTCTTCGTCGACCACGTTCCACATCAAACCGCTGAGCACCGCACTGGCCGAGCTGCCGTCGTAAATGGACGTGACCTCGGCGCCCCACACCTGGCGCGCACGGGCCAGCGCGGCGTCGTCGGGGCGGTAGGCATAGATGCGCTCGCCGTGGCCGCTGGGCCCCAGGCCGGTGTGCAGGTCTATCCAGGCCAGGTGCTGGCAGCGCGTGGCGTGGTCTTGCAGCACATGGCGCAGGGTCTGGTGGCTCCAGGTGGGGCGGTGGCCGCCGAAAAACAGGCCTTGCGGGTGTGCGTACTGGCCGGCGGTCAGCGCTGTTTGCAGCGTGCGCTGGCCGTGTTGCTGTGCCCACGCGGCCAGTGCCGCTTCGTTGTCGGCGCTGGGCGGCCACTGTGCGGGCAGCAGCCAGTGGGCAATGGCGTCGTAGGCGGTGTTGTGGGGGAGAACGCGGTTGAAGTCTTGCCAGTTGCGGTTGAGGTCCACGTTTTCATGCGTCACGCGGCGCCACCAGCTGAAGCCGTAAGGGTTCAGCGCGTGGATGAACAGCACCGCCACGCCAGCGCGTTGCGTGCTTTTGACAAAACCGCTTTCCGACAAGTCGGCCAGCAGCGCACGCTGCACGCCCGAACCCGCAAAGCCTTCCACACCATGGCAGGCGCTGCTGATGATGAGCAGCGACTGCGCGTCGCGCACGCCCAGCCGCGCCACGTCCATGGCCAGGGCTTCACCGTCGCGCCCCAGCAGCGGGTGTGCATGCGACTGCACGGGCAGGTGTGCCGCTTCGCAGGCGGCCAGGAAGCCGGCGCGTGCTTCGGCGTAGCTCTGTGCGAAGTGTTGTTCGACGTTGTTCATGGGGGTGCCCTTGTCTTTGCTCCCTCTCCCTTGCAGGGAGAGGGCAGGGGTGAGGGTGAATCGGCGCGCGCTGGCGCCTGTGGTTGCGCTCCCTGCACCCTCACCCCAACCCTCTCCCTGGGAGGGAGAGGGCGTGAATCAACGCTGCGGCGCCGGGCCTTGCAGCCAGGCTTCGGCCAACCGAACCCAGGCTGTCGCGCCCAGGGGAATGAGGTCGTCATTGAAGTCGTAACTGGGGTTGTGCAGCATGCAGGGGCCCAGGCCGTGGCCGCCTTCGCGGTGGCTGCCGTCGCCGTTGCCCAACGTGAAGTAACAGCCGGGTTTGGCCTGCAGGAAGTAGCTGAAGTCTTCGGCGCCCATCGTGGGTTCAAAGGGCACCACGTTTTTTTCGCCCACCACCTGCGCCAGGGTCTTGCGCACAAACTCGGTTTCTGCGGCATGGTTCACCGTCGGCGGGTAGTTGCGCGTGAATTCAAATTCGCAAGCCGCACCAAAAGCGGCGCAGGTGTGCTCGGCCACCTCGCGCATGCGTTTTTCTATCAGGTCCAGCACCTCGATGGAGAAGGTGCGCACGGTGCCTTGAATCTCTGCCGCATCGGGCACCACGTTGGTGGCCTCGCCGGTGTGGATCATGGTGACGCTGATCACGCCCGGGTCTATGGGCTTGCGGTTGCGCGTGATGATGGTCTGGAAGGCCATCACCATCTGGCAGGCTACCGGCACCGGGTCCACGCCCAGGTGCGGCAGCGCGGCGTGGCTGCCCTTGCCGCGGATGGTGATCTTGAACTCATTGCTGCTGGCCATCATCGCGCCCGGGTTCACACCCACCATGCCCACCGGCATGCCGGGCCAGTTGTGCGCGCCAAAGATGGCTTCCATCGGGAACTTCTCGAACAGGCCGTCGTTCATCATCTCGCGCGCACCGCCACCGCCTTCTTCAGCAGGCTGGAACACGAGGTACACGGTGCCGTCAAAGTTGCGGTGCTGCGCCAGGTGTTTGGCGGCGGCCAGCAGCATGGCGGTGTGGCCATCGTGGCCGCAGGCGTGCATCTTGCCGGCATGCTGGCTGGCGTGGGCGAAGGTGTTGTGCTCGGTCATCGGCAACGCGTCGATGTCGGCGCGCAGGCCCACCGCGCGGTTGCTGGTGCCGGCCTTGATGATGCCCACCACGCCGGTTTTGCCCAGGCCCCGGTGGATGGGGATGCCCCAGTCGGTGAGCGCTTTTGCGATGACGTCGGCCGTGCGTTGCTCCTGGAAACACAATTCCGGGTGAGCGTGGATGTCGCGGCGGATGGTGGTGATGGCGGCCACGTCGGCCAGGATGGGTTCGATGAGGTTCATGGGTTTCCTGTGGGGGCACGGGGGATGCAGGCATCTTAGTCCCGCGCCTTGCCGCCCGGCAACGCGGGGTTTTGCTGCCGGTTCTACAGCCCCGGGGCCTGTGGCACAGTGCAGCCATGACACCCACCGACACCGCTGCGGCCCCCATCACCGTGCAAGGCGCCTGCCCGCACGACTGCCCGGACACCTGTGCGCTGCACATCACCGTGCAGGCTGGCCGTGTCATCCGCGTGGCCGGCGACCCCAGCCACCCGCCCACCCACGGTGCGCTGTGTACCAAGGTCAGCCGCTACGCCGAACGCACCTACCACCCCGACCGGGTGCTCACACCGCTCAAGCGCGTCGGCCGCAAAGGCGAAGGGCGGTTTGAGCCCGTCAGCTGGGACGAAGCGCTGGGCGCCATTGCCGTGCGCCTGAAAACCATCGCCGACCAAGACCCGCAGGCCGTGCTGCCCTACAGCTACGCCGGCACCATGGGCCTGGTGCAGGGTGACGGCATGGCGGCGCGGTTTTTCCACCGCATGGGCGCCAGCTTGCTGGACCGCACCATCTGCAGTATGGCGGGCGGCGACGCGCTGGTGGCCACCTACGGCGCCAAGGTGGGCATGCACGTGGAGCAGTTTGCGCACAGCAAATTGATCTTGATCTGGGGCAGCAACCCCATCACCAGCAGCGTGCATTTCTGGAACTTCGCGCAGCAGGCCAAAAGGGCCGGCGCGCGGCTCGTCTGCATCGACCCGCGCCGCACCGAAACGGCCGAGAAGTGCCACCAGCACATCGCGTTGTTGCCCGGCACCGACGGCGCGCTGGCGTTGGGCTTGATGCACGAATTGATCCAACACGACCGGCTGGACCACGACTACCTGGCGCGCCACGCGGAAGGCTGGCCCGCGCTGCGTGCACGCGCGCTGCAGTGGCCGGCAGAACGGGCGGCAGCCACCTGCGGCATCAGCGCCGACGAGGTGCGTGAACTGGCGCGTGAGTACGGCAGCATCCAGCCGGCCGCGATACGCCTGAACTACGGCATGCAGCGGGTGCGCGGCGGCGGCAATGCGGCGCGACTGGTGGCGCTGCTGCCGTGCCTGGTGGGTGCCTGGCGCCACCCGGCCGGTGGGTTGCTGTTCTCAGCGTCGGGCTGGTTTCGCCATGCCAGGCACGACGGCTGGCTGCAGCGGCCCGACCTGCTGGCCGGGCGCACGCCGCGCACCATCAACATGTCCACCATCGGGCACGACTTGCTGCGCGAGGCCTCGCTTGACTTCGGCCCGAAGGTGCAGGCTGTGGTGGTCTACAACAGCAACCCGGTGGCGGTGGCACCCGACAGCCGCCAGGTGGCACGCGGCTTTGCGCGCGAAGACCTGTTCACCGTGGTGCTGGAACACTTCTTGACCGACACCGCCGACCATGCCGACTACGTGCTGCCCGCCACCACGCAACTGGAACACTGGGACGCCCACCTGTCTTACGGCCACACCTACGCCATGCTGAACCGCCCAGCCATCGCGCCGGTGGGGCAGGCACGGTCCAACGCCGACATCTTTCGCGCGCTGGCGCGCCACATGGGCTACACCGAGCCTTGTTTTGCCGACAGCGACGAGGCCCTGGCGCTGGGCGCCTTCAAGGCCGAAGCGGTGGACCTGCAGGCGCTGGCCACACAAGGCTGGGCGCGTTTGCCAATCGCTGACGCACCGTTTGCCGAAGGCGGCTTTCCGACACCCAGTGGCAAGGCGCGTGCGGGCGAAGCGCCGGGCGTTGGCGTGCCCGACCATGTGCCGAACTACGAAAGTGTGCAGTCCGCGCCCGAACTGGCGGCGCGTTTTCCGCTGGCCATGATCTCGCCGCCGGCGCGGCATTTCCTGAATTCCACGTTCGTGAATGTGGCCAGCCTGCGCGCTGCACAGCGCGAGCCGCTGCTGGAACTGCACCCGCAAGACGCCAGCGCACGCGGCATTGCCACGGGCAGCACGGTGCGCGTGTTCAACGACCGGGGTGAATACCGCTGCAAGGCCGAGGTCAGCGAACGTGCGCGCCCGGGCGTGGTCAACGGCCTGGGCATCTGGTGGCGCAAGTACGGCCTGGCCGGCACCAACGTGAACGAACTGACACACCAGCGCCTGACCGACATGGGCCGCGCTCCTGCCTTTTACGACTGCCTGGTGGAGGTGCAGCTTGCCTGAGAGCGGGGCCCCCATCCGTGCCTGCGCCCGTGCCCACTGATGAACCCGCCCTGCCGCGTCCGCCCCAACCGCGCCGCGGCCGCCTGCTGATGGCCGGCGCCGGGCTGCTGGGCACGGTGGTGCTGGCCGCCGCAGCTGTGTGCCTGGGCAGCGGCTGCAGCACGCTGGGTTACTACGCCCAGGCCGTGAACGGCCACCTGGACCTGCTGCAAAGCGCGCGCCCGGTGGCCGCCGTGCAGGCTGACCCGCAGACGCCTGCCGCGCTGCGCGAGCGCCTGGCGCTGAGCCAGCGCATGCGCGACTTTGCGGTGACTGAACTGCAACTGCCCGACAACAACAGCTACCGCCGTTTTGCCGACTTGAACCGCAGCGCCGCCGTGTGGAACGTGGTGGCCGCGCCCGAGCTGGGCCTGACGCTGAAGACCTGGTGTTTTCCGGTGCTGGGCTGCGTGGGTTACCGCGGTTACTACCGGCAGTCAGCGGCCGATGAGCTGGCCGCCAGCCTGCGCCAGCAGGGCTGGGAGGCGCGGGTGTACGGCGTGCCCGCCTACAGCACGCTGGGCTACAGCAACTGGGTGGGCGGCGACCCGCTGCTCAACACCTTCATCCACTGGCCCGAGATCGAGCTGGCGCAGCTCATCTTCCATGAACTGGCGCACCAGGTGCTGTACGCCGAAGACGACACCACCTTCAACGAAAGCTTTGCCACGGCGGTGGAACGTATCGGTGGCCGGCGCTGGTTGAAGCTGCAGGGCGCGGGTGAAGAAACGCTGCAGGCACTGGCGCAACGCCAGCAGCGCCAGCACGACTTTCGCGAACTGACCCAGCGCTACCGGGGTGAGTTGCAGGCGGTGTACAGCAGCACGGCCAGCGACGAGGCCAAGCGCCAGCAAAAGGCCGCCGTCATGGCCCGCATGCGCCGCGAGTACGCTACCTTGAAGGCCGAACGCTGGGGCGGCTTTGCCGGCTACGACGCCTGGTTTGCCAACGCCAACAACGCCTACTTTGCGGTGCTGGCGGCCTACACTGAGCTGGTGCCCGAATTCGAGCGCTTGTTTGAAGAGCAGGGCAGCGACTTTCCCCGTTTTTATGCCGAGGTGCGTCGCATGGCCGCCTTGCCCAAAGACCAGCGCCGCGCCGCGTTGCCCAAGGTCCCGCGCCCTGCTGTGCTGGCGGTCACGCCCTGAGCTTCACCCTACAACCAACAACCCCCCCGCACGAGAGACACCGCCATGGCCGACATCAACATCCACCGCGAACACACCCTGGGCCTGGAGCAGGCGCGCAAGGTGGCCTGGAGCTGGGCCGAAGACGTCGAGGCCAAGCTGCAGATGGAGTGCACGGTGATTGAGGGCGAGACCAGCGACACGGTGGAATTCACCCGCAGCGGCGTCAGCGGCCGCCTGATCGTGGCCGGCGACCACTTCGACCTGCAGGCCAAGTTGGGCTTCTTGCTGGGTGCTTTCAGCAAGACCATCGAAGCCGAGATCACGAAAAACCTCGACACGATGCTGGCCGCACAGGGTGGGGCCGCAAAGAAGGGGGCAGCCAAGGCCAGCGCCGCCAAGACCGGTGGGGCCAAGACGGGTGCGGCCAAGAAGACGGGCAAAAAGTGAGCGGGCAGCGCCGCCCGCTTCAGGCGGTGGGCGGCAGGTAACCCACCGGAATCTCGGCGTAGCCCGCGTCCTGGGTTTCGCCCAGCAGGTTCAGCCGGCTGAGCGCGGTTTCGCGGCGGTGGCCCTTGCGCTGGTACAGCTTGTCGCGCGCGCGCAGCGGCAAGTCGGTGAGCGTGATCACGTTGCGCGCCACCAGCGTGTCCACCAGGTCTTCCAGCACACGCACAAAGTCGGCGTCCAGTGCGCTGAAACGTTCTTCGGCAGCGCCTGTGGCGGGTGCGCCCAGGAACGACAGCACCTCGGGTGCGTCGTCGTCCAGGTACTCGGGCGCCTGGGGTTCGGCGTGGCGGTGCAGGCTGAGCAACTGGCCTGAAGAGTCGCGGCGGGCGTAGGGCATGGTGCTGGCACTGTACGCAGCGCAGGCCGGTTGCAGTCGCTGCAATTGCACGGTGCTGGTGGTCTATTCCGCCCGCAAGTCCGCCTGCAAGTCTGACCGCAAATGGGCCTGAAAATTGGCCATCACCGGCAGGGCGCGGGCGCTTGCGCCATCATCAATGCCCCACCGCCCACCCTGCAAGGCCGCCCGATGCACCGCCACTGCTCCCCCTTCCACCGCCCGCGCGCCTGCGCCCCGGCAGGCCTGGCTTGTTTGGTTTTGTGCGCGGCCGCGACAGCGCCTGTGCAGGCCCAGCCGGCGGCCCCAGCAACGCCCGCTGCTGCCATCAAGACCCAGGCTGCGTGCCCGGCGCTGCTGCAACACAGCCTGCCCCGGCTGCAAGACGACAAGCTGCAGCCGCTGTGCCAGTACGCCGGCAAGGTGTTGCTGGTGGTGAACACCGCCAGCTTCTGCGGCTTTACGCCGCAATACGAGGGCCTGGAAGCGCTGCACGCCAAATACGCGGCGCGCGGGCTGGTGGTGCTGGGTTTCCCGTCCAACGACTTCAACCAGGAAACCAGCGACGCCAAGAAAATAGCCGAGCTGTGTTTCAACACCTACGGCGTGAAGTTCCCGATGTTTGCCGTTTCGGCCGTCAAGGGCCCGGCGGCCAACCCGGTGTTTGCACAGTTGGCACAGGCCACTGGCAAGGCACCGGGCTGGAACTTCAACAAATACCTGGTGGGCCGCGACGGCAAGGCGCTGGCGCACTACGGCAGCGGCACGGCGCCGGGTGATGCCGGCTTGGCTGCGGCCATAGAAAAGGCGCTGGCGGCGCGTTGAGCCCGAAGGCGTGGCGCCGGGCTCGTGCGCCTATCGCCTTGTGCTTTACTTCAACGACTCGATCAGCTCCACATACTCGCCCATCGCCTCTTCCTGGCTTTTGCCTTTGACGGCGGCCCAGGCGTCGTACTTGGCGCGGCCCACCATGTCGGTGAAGCCGGGGCGCTTGCCCTCCACGTCGCCCTCGGTGGCCTGCTTGTACAGCGAATAAATCTTCAGCAGCGTCATGTTGTCGGGCTTTTCGGGCAACTGCTTGCTGGCGGCAACGGCGGCGTCGAAAGCGGCTTTGGAAGTGGCCATGGGCGGGTTTCTTTCAGGGCAGAGTGGGTGAAAATCGGGTCTTGACGGGGGCCATGTTACCCAGCATCGTCGGCAGCCCAAAACCTACAAGAAGCAGGAGTTTCCCGATGGCAGACGCCGAACGCATGTCGCGCGTGGACACCGCGTGGCTGCGCATGGACAACGACGTCAACCTGATGATGATCGTTGGCGTCTGGCTGCTGACCCCGGCGCTGCCGCTGCAGGCGCTGCGTGAACGCATCGGGCAGCGGCTGCTGAAGTACGGCCGCTTCAGCCAGAAGGCGGTGGCCGACGCCATGGGCGCGCAGTGGGTGGCCGACGAGCAGTTCGACATCAACCGCCATGTGGTGCCGGTGGTGCTGCAGCCGGCGCCCGGCGAAAGCGAACGCCACGCGCTGCAGCGTCTGTGTGGTGAACTGGCGGTGACGCCGCTGAACCCGGCGCACCCGCTGTGGCAGTTTCACCTGGTTGAAAACTACGAAGGCGGCAGTGCGCTGGTGGCACGCATCCACCACTGCATCGCCGACGGCATTGCGCTGATCTCGGTGATGATGAGCATCACCGACGGCGGCGCCGACCCGCCCAAGCGCAAAAAACGTGAACGGCCTGAGGACGCACCCGAACCCGACTGGCTGAGCGACGCCGTGCTCAAGCCGCTGACCGACCTGACGGTGAAGGCCATCAGCATGTACGGCGGCGGCATGGCCAAGAGCATCGACATGCTGGCCAACCCGCAGCAGCCGCTGCTGGGCAGCGTGGACATGGCGCGCAGCGGCCTGAAGGTGGTGAACGACGTGGCCGCGCTGGCGCTGATGCCCGACGATTCACCCACGCTGCTCAAGGGCCAGCCCAATGGCAAGAAGGTGGTGGCCTGGAGTGAGCCCATTTCGCTGGACGACGTGAAGACCGTGGGCAAGGCGCTGGGCTGCACCGTCAACGACGTGCTGCTGTCGTGTGTGGCCGGTGCCATAGGTGGCTACCTGCAGGCGCAAGGGCAAGACCCGGCGGGCAAGGACATCCGCGCCATGGTGCCGGTGAACCTGCGCCCACTGGAAAAGGCCTGGCAGCTGGGCAACCGCTTTGGCCTGGCGCCGCTGGTGCTGCCCATCGGCACCGAGCACCCGGTGGACCGTGTGTATGCCGTGCGCCGCCGCATGGCTGAGCTTAAGGGCAGCTACCAGCCGCTGCTGGCCTTTGCCGTGCTGTCGGTCAGCGGCCTGTTCATCAAGCCGGTGCAAGACGCCGTGCTGGGCATGTTTGCCAAAAAAGCCACTGCGGTGATGACCAACGTGCCCGGCCCGGCCGTGCCGCTGAAGTTCTGTGGCTGTACGCTGCGCCAGAACATGTTTTGGGTGCCGGCCTCGGGCAACATCGGCGTCGGTGTGTCCATCCTCAGTTATGGTGGCGGGGTGCAGTTTGGGCTGATCACCGACGAAAAACTGTGCCCACACCCGCAAGACATCATCGACCGCTTCGAGCCTGAGTTTGAAAAGCTGCTGTGGTTGACGATGATGCTGCCTTGGCCGGGCCAGGATGTGGGTTGAGAGCACAGGCCCGCCCACCAGCAGTGCCGTCTGACCGTTTGCAACGAACCCACAACCATTCAACAGGAGCCGCACCATGGCCGTCACCGTCGACATCGACCTGGGCTACGAATTTGCCGTCAAGGCGGCTTACAAGGACGTTTTTGACACCTTGTCCGACGTGCCCACATCGGTCGGTTTTTTCCCCAAGGTCGAACAGCTCGTCGACCTCGGCGGCGGCGTCTACCGCTGGGAAATGGAAAAGGTGGGCACCGCGCAGGTGAACATCCAGACCGTTTACGCCAGCAAGTACGTCAGCAACCGTGCCAAGGGCACGGTGGTCTGGACACCGGTGAAAGGCGAAGGCAACGCGCTGGTGGGTGGCAGCTGGAAAATCACCGACCAGAAAAAGAGCACCGGCCTGGAGCTGAAGATCAACGGCACGGTCGACGTGCCGCTGCCCGGCCTGATGAAAATGGTGGTGGTGCCGGTGGTGAAGGGCGAGTTTGAGAAGCTGGTTGAAAAGTACATCGACAACCTGATCAAGCATTTTGGCGGCGAGGTTTGACCCTTCCGCGTTTGAGGCCGGCGCAGGCCCTTCCGTACCCGTGATTGACACGCCCAAGGACACACCCAAGGACACGCCTGCGCTGATCGGTTGGCCCAGCGGCTTTGGCATCCAGCAGGCGTTGTGGCGGTCTGAGCGCGGCGCGCCACCGCCTGCGCGTGTGGTGCTGGCCGACGACACGCTGGCGGCCGACACCGCCTACCGGTTGGCTTGTGAAGGCACCGGTTTGTTGTGGCAGGGCGACTTCAACAACGCCCGGCTGCTGCTGCAGGCGCTGCGGCGCCGCGCCGACCGGGCAGTGCGGCGGCACAAGGCCCAGCGCAGGCCGGCAGGCCCGGCCGCTGGTGAACTGCCTGCGCTGCCCGGGCCCACCACCGCAGCTGCCGAGTTCTACCGCTACCGCCAGGCCAAGAGCCAGCGGGCGCAGGTGTTGTCGATGTTGTTGATGCCGCTGCAGGCCGACTACAGCATCTACCTGCGCCGGGCGCCCAACCTGCGCCTGGCCTGCTTGCAAGCCTGGGGCCCGGCCGATGTTGAGACCGTGCCCGCTGCGGCGCCCGGCGCCGGGCCGCACAGCGTGGCCCCGTTGCGCGACCTGCTGGGCGTTGTCAGTGCCTTTGAGTGGCGCCGCAAGGGTGTGCCCATCGCTGCGCTGGGCGCGGCGCCCGACAACCGCATCCACCCCCATTACGGCGTGTTTTCGCCCGTGCGCGGCGAGTATGTCGACCTGGTGGCCCACACGCCGCTGCCCGCTGCCGTGGACACGGGCGCGCCGGTGTTTGACATCGGCACCGGCACCGGCGTGCTGGCGGCGGTGCTGGCACGGCGGGCTGCTGGTGCGGCAGGCAGCGCTGCGCCACCCAACGGCTTGCAGGTGGTGGCCACCGACTGCGACCCCCGCGCCCTGGCCTGCGCACAAGACAACCTGCAGCGCTTGCAACTGCAGCAGCAGGTGCAGGTGGTGCAGGCCGACCTGTTCCCGCCCGGCCGCGCGGCGCTGGTGGTGTGCAACCCGCCCTGGCTGCCGCTGCGCCCGGGCTCGCCGCTGGAGCACGCGGTCTACGACGAAGACAGCCGCATGCTCAAGGGTTTTCTGGACGGCCTGCCGGCGCACTTGGTGCCCGGTGGCGAGGGCTGGCTGGTGTTGTCAGACCTGGCCGAGCACCTGGGCCTGCGCAGCCGCGAGCAACTGCTGGCCTGGGTGACGGCGGCCGGGCTGCAGGTGCTGGGCCGCATCGACACCCGGCCCACCCACCGCAAGGCCGCCGACACCAGCGACCCGCTGCACGCGGCGCGTGCTGCCGAGGTCACTTCACTGTGGCGGTTGGGCTTGGCCTGAACCGCTACCCCCCTTTTTTTCAACTGGAGACTGCATTCATGCACAAAACCTTCACCCGCCTTGCTTCCTTGCTGGTCACCTTCGCGCTGTCCAGTACCGCTGCCACCGCCCAGCCTTACCCCAACAAGCCCATCCGCGCTGTGGTTCCTTTTGCCGCCGGCAGTGCCACTGACCAGATCGGCCGCGCCTTCGCCGAGAAGATGTCGGTCACGCTGGGCCAGCAAATCATCATCGACAACAAACCTGGCGCCAGCGGCATGCTGGGTGCTGACATCGTGGCCAAGGCGCCGGCTGATGGTTACACCATCCTGGTGGGCACCAACAGCACCAATGCGGCGCTGAAGCACCTGATGAAAAAGTTGCCCTACGACCAGGACACGGCTTTCACACCGGTGGGTTTCCTGGGCTCGGTGCCGCTGATGGTGGCGGTGAACAACGATGTGCCGGCCAAAACGTTGAAGGAACTGGTGGACCTGGCCAAGGCCAAGCCTGGGCAGATCACTTTTGCCTATGCCAGCACTTCGCAGCAGGTGTCTTCTGAAATGCTGTCCAGCATGGCTGGCATCCAGATGAACCCCATTCCGTACAAGAGCGGCCCGGCAGCGATGACCGACCTGATCGGTGGCCAGGTCAACGTCTTCACCGCCGATTTTGGCGTCACCGTGCCGCAGCACAAGGCCGGCAAGATCCGCGGCCTGGCTGTCACGTCCACCAAGCGCGCCGCCGCCGTGCCCGAACTGCCCACGGTGAATGAGGCACTGGGCTTGAAGGACTACGAGCTGATCGCTTACTTCGCCATCTTTGCACCCGCCGGCACGCCGCCTGATGTGGTGGCCAAGTTGAACGCGGCCGTCAACGCGGCGGCCAACAGCAAGGACCTGCAGGACAAGTTCGTGGCCAACGGCTTTGCCATCGACCCCGGCACACCCGAAGACCTGGCCCGCCGCAACCGGGCCGAGGCGCTGAAGTGGGAAAAGGCGATCAAGGACGCGAAGATCGAGCAGCAGTGAGGGTTGGCGCAGCGTGAGCCGCAGGCCCGGCGGCCTTGTGTCGGCATAGCGCCCTGCTGGCAGTTCAGTGAGCCCGCCGCTGCGCTTGGCGGTTACGCTGCGTTGCTGTCACCGGCTGCCGGGTCGCTGCCGAGTTCCTGCTCAATCTGGGCGATGCTGGGCAGCGCGGTCTGCAGCTCGGGGCGCAGTGACTCCAGCCGTTGGTACTCTATACGGTGTGCTGGCAAGGCTGAGCCCAGGCACAAACAGTCCTGAGGACTGTTTGTGCCTGGCGAAGGCCAGGGCCTTCTGGCCCTGGCGCGACGACGCTGCGGCCTCATGGCCGCGAGGAGAAACAACGCCGCCAGCGCGCCGTAGCGCGGCTCAATCGGGTGCGTAGCGCTTTCACCCAACAGGTGAAGCGGGTCGTGGCTACTTTTGCCAGTATTCATGCGGCTTGTCCTGCGGAGCACAGCGGTCAACTGCCGTTTCTAGGTTCAACAGTCTTGCGCCCGCTGCGGCCCGCGCAGCAGCCGGCCGGGCAGGGCGCCTGTGGGTTGGCCGGCTTCCATGATGGCCTGGCCGGCCACAAACGTGGCCAGGTAGCCCTGCGCCTGCTGCAGCAACCGGCGCCCGCCGGCGGGCAGGTCAAAGGCCACATGGGGCGGCAGCAGGCGCAGCCGGTCCAGGTCGATCAGGTTCAGGTCGGCCTTCTGGCCCGGTGCGATGCGGCCGCGGTCGTGCAGGCCGTAGACGGCTGCCGTGTTGTGTGTCTGCAGCTTCACCGCCTGTTCCAGCCCCAGCCGCGGCCCGCGTGTGCGGCCGTGCACCCAGTGCGTGAGCATGTGGGTGGGCATGCTGGCGTCGCAGATGTAGCCACAGTGTGCGCCGCCGTCGGCCAGGCTCATCATTGTGCGCGGGTGCTGAAACTGCGTGTACAGCTGGCTCAGGTCGCCATAGGCGTAATTGAAACTGGGGAAGTAGATGATGGCCTCGCCGTCGTCTTGCATCAGCAAGTCGTACACCACCTCCAGCGTGGAGCGGCCTTCGCGCTTTGCGATGGAAGCCACGCTGCGCTCGGGCGGCGGCTCGTAGTCGGGCTCGGCACCGGGTGTGGGCACCAGCGCAAACATCTTGTGCCAGCTTTGCGTCAGGTAGGCCATGCGCGAATCGTGCTGGGCGGCGGCGGCCATCAGCTCGGGTGCCAGCAGTTGCGCGCGCACGGCCGGGTCGCGCAGGCGCGCCAGCCGCTCAGGCCAGGGCAGGGCGGCCAGTGTTTGCCACAGCGGGTGCGCGATGAAGGGGTGCACCGACCCCTTCCAGGTCATCAAGATGCTGGCCGGGCGGCCGCTGATGGCGCCGTACAACGGCAGGCCTTGGCGGTGGGTGTCGTCCAGCGCCGCCAGCAGCCGCTTCCAGGTGTCGGGTGTGCCGTCGGTCTGCACCAGCGCAAAGGCCACCGGCAGCCGGTTGCGGCGTGCCACTTCGGTCAGCCAGGGCAACTCGGCTTCCATCTGGTAGTGGTTGGACGTCATCTGGAACACGCCGTGCCCCACTTCGCCCAGCGCAGCGGCAATGCCCAGCAGTTCGTCGGGTGATGCAAAGGTGCCGGGCGGGTACTTGCGTTGCTGGTATTTGTGGATGAGCGTGCGCGTGGTGGAAAAGCCTAAAGCGCCGGCACGCAGGCCCTGGCGCACCAGGTCCACCATGGCCCGGATGTCGGCCGGTGTGGCCTCGTCGTGTGTGATGCCGCGCTCGCCCATCACGTAGTTGCGCAGTGCCGAGTGCGGTATCTGCGCGCCCACGTCCAGCGCGTGCGGGCGGCGTTCCAGCGCGTCCAGGTATTCGGGGAAACTTTCCCAGTCCCACTGAATGCCTTCGGCCAGCACCGTGCCGGGTATGTCTTCAACGCCTTCCATCACGCTGATCAGCCAATCACGCTGGTCGGGCTTGACGGGTGCAAAGCCCACGCCGCAGTTGCCCATCACCGCCGTGGTCACGCCGTGGTGGCTGGACGGGCTGAGGTAAGGGTCCCAGGTGGCCTGGCCGTCGTAGTGGGTGTGCACGTCCACCCAGCCGGGTGTGAGCAGCGCGCCGTCGGCGTGCACCTCGCGGTGGCCGGCACCGGCCTTGCCACCCACGCGGGTGATGCGGCCGTCGTTCACGGCCACGTCACCGTTGAAGCTGGGGTTGCCGGTGCC
>JACCDR012198477.1_pt1 | contig 17278 bp, 14 predicted proteins | sample 7446431 | NCBI WGS metagenome assembly JACCDR01 (sample SAMN15323443, study PRJNA562643) | freshwater metagenome | isolation source: river surface water | place: USA:Blue River Watershed | collected 2017-08-17
CCGTCGTCGTTGTTGGGCGCCCCCACCGTGCCGGCGGCTCCAGCACCGCCACCAGCGCCACCGGACCCACCAGCACCGCCGGCGCCGCCGATCGAGGGGCTGGTGGCGTTGCCGCCGGCGCCGCCCGCGCCCGGCGACGTCCGGCCTGATCCCGCGCTCGGTGCGGTACGGCCCGTCGTGCACCCGTTGCTCTTTGCGGATCCGCCGGTCGGCGGTCCGCCATCGTTGCCGTTGTCGCTGATAAAGCACGTCGAACTGTCTGAAACGATGATCTGCCATGCGCGGACGAAGAACCCGTTCGCATGAATCCGCGCGCCTCCGCTCAGGGTGAGCGTGGAAGCGTCGATATCGCGCGTCAACGTGTACACGCCGGATGAAGGGCTATGCGACACGCCCTTCACCGTGATCGCCGTCGTGCCGTCGGCGGCGATCGCGCCGTCGCGACCGGTGCCGAACAGCGCCAGGTGCATCACGACCGTCTGATCGTGAGCGGTCCATCCCCCGCCTGTGCCGGTGTGCAACGCGTAGGACGGGACCGACGGCGCGAGCGCCGCGAGGGCGTCGAGGTCGGCGTCCCAGGCCTGCACGTGCGTGCCGATCACCAGTCCGAGCGTCGTCCGCGCCGCGGCGGCGTCCGCGTCGTCGACGAGGGAGCGGCCGAAGCTGGTGAACACCGTCAGCGCCGCCGTTCCCGCGCCGTCGAAGAAGGCCAGGCGATCGGCGGCGGATGTCAGGCCCGCGATCGCGGTCAGCTCCGCGTCGAGCGGCTGATACAACGTGTCTGCCTCGCTCTGCGTGAGGTAGCCAGGGTGAGGGTTGCTCGCGGCCTCGTGAGTGGTCACCGCGGACGAGGCCGTACCGGCCGCATCGGCGCCGACGTCCGACGCGGTTGGCGTCGCGAGCGCCCAGGCGTCCGTCCCGGTGCGCTTCGCCCACCCGGTGCCCGACAACGCGGCGATGGCCGTCAGGTCGCCATCCGCGGCCTGCGCGCCCACCTCTGTGGCGCCGATGCCCGTGATGGTCGCCCCGGTGACGTCGAGCTCGCCCGTCGCCACCAGCTTGACCGTCGTCAGCGTGCCGGCATCGTCGAGCGTCGCCGAGCTGTTCTGCACAAGCTTGCCGGTGGTCGTGTTGAAGCGCACCAAGGCGTTGTCCGTCGCGGAACCCGGGCCCACGACGTCACCGGTTCCACCGCCGCCGCCACCCCCACCGCCGGCCGTCACGATCGCCGTCGCCTGCGCGGCGATCGCCTGCCCAATCGTTTTGAACATGCCGGCCTTGATCTGAGCCCGGACAGCGGCGTTCGCCGCGTACGCAGCCACGTTGGCCGCCATCGCGGAGTCCAGTGCGCTCTCGATGTCGTCGGCCAGCGCCACGGTCGCCCCCTGCGCATCCTACATCACGCTCAAGGGGCCGTCGACCGATCAGGGCGCTTGGCCCCGCGCTCGAAGTCCACCGCGCATCTCGGCGACCTCGGATCGCACGTCGCTGACGGCACGCTCGACCGCGCCGAGGCGGGCGTGTTCACGCCGAACGAACGTGCCAGATCAACGGCGAACTGGGCCGGGATCGACACGCCCCACAGAGTGATCACGCCCTCCACACGTCCCGACTCCGGGTCCATGTGCACCTTCCTGCGCATCGGCGCGGCCGGACCCTGGCCCGGGTCGGTCGGCATGTCGGCGCCTTCGTTCATGGTAGCACCCACGCCCGCGCGGCCGCCAGCGGGAACAGTGGCCCGGTGTCGAGCTTACGCGTCGGATCGCATTCCTCGTGCGAGATCACGCGGTGGGCACCGGCCGGACCGGGCGTACGCAGCGCGGGGAAGGCCTCGCCGAGACGGCGCAGGAGCGCGCGCACGGCCTCCAGCTGCGAAGGCGTGAAGGGCTCCCACCACGTCGGCACCGTGCCGCTGGTCGGGCGCTTCGCCGCCGCCAGCCGGTCGCGCAGGGGCCCGCTGGCCGGCACCTTCAGCTCCACCCGCTCCGCCGGGCCGGAGTACGGGCGGCCGTAGGGCGTCAGGAGGCCCGTCTCGGCGGTGCCGTCGAGCAGGCCCCAGTTGGCGATTTCGATGCCGACCGATCGCTGATTCACACTCCGCCCCGCCCAGCTGCTGGAGCGGCCGCCCGCGTGCCACGCGCGATCATCCAGGCCGACGCACTGCAACAGCGTGCCGTCGCGGTCGATCACAAAGTGCGCCGAGCTCGACCCGTTGCGGGCGTCGCGGAACCACTCCGCCGAGGACCGCGCCGAGGATCCGGCGGTGTAGTGGAGGACCACCAGCTCCACGGGCACCATCGCGTTGCCGTTTTGCTTGTGGGTGTTCGGGGACCGCACCTGATGTGCGGAGTCGACGATCCATGGCTCCATGATCACTCCAGTCGTTCGTGGGACAGCGCAAGGTACACGTCGCCGATGTACACCGAGTCGCTGGCACCGGCGTCAAATCCAACGATGTACTCGACCGTGATCAACGGCTCGCCGGTGACCGACGTCGGGAACGTCGCCGAACCGGCGATGATCGGCATGTCGGCCTCGAAGAGCGTTCCGCTCGTACCGACGGCGCTATTCGCAAACTGGAACTTAGCCAACTGCGCGCCGTCGTAGCCGTCGATCACGTACAGGTTGACTGTCACGTTAGCCGAGCGGGCACCCGAACCCGTGATCGCCAGCCACACCTTCGGCGCAACCGACACCTCGCCGTCGACGAGGCCCGAATAGCCGCACTGCGGGATGGTCAGCTTGAATCGGTACGACTGAGCGTTTCCGTTCAGCGGATCCCGGTCGATCTTCACCGACGCGGTGTCGGGCACGATCACAGGGTAGCCCCTCGCGCCCCCCGTGTTCGTATCGAAGGTAACGCCCTGGTGCAGCGGGGATCCGCGCATGTACTTTCCCAGCGCGGCGTTCAACACAACCCGATCACCTTCAAGGTTGCCGTCGGTGTGGATCGTCCCGGTGGCGTCGATGGAGTCCGCGGTCACGTCGGTGTGCGACCCGTCCGTGGGGTCGTGCTCCGCCTGGTAGTCGCTCCAGAGTTCCCCCAGCGAGTCGATCACCGTCGCCGACGAGCTGGAGAACGTCCCGCTGGTGATCGTGCCGATCACCACGTGGTAGTCGACGAACGACGAGCCCGACGCATCGGAGCCGCTGGCGACCGTCAGGCCCTCCAGCAGGACGGTGTAGCGCGCGGCGGTCGTGGACGGGGCCGATGCGTCCTGGCCGAAGGAGTGCGGCACGTCGACGTAGTAGGCGCTGCCGTCGTAGACGAGACTTCCGTCGTAGATCGCCTCGGACCCGTTCACGGCAGGCCTTCCGTTCGCGTCCTGGAACCAGACCTTTACCGGCCGGGCGTACGAGGCGTTGCCGTGCTTCTCCGCCGTCCACAGCGCGGTCGTCATGGTCAGGCGCAACCCCGCGCCGGTGTCGGTCACGCTCGCGGGTGTCACGGGGCGCCCGATCGCCTCGGTGTACGCGCTCCACTCCACCCGGCCCTGCCTGGTCAGGCAGGTGCCGGCCGGCACGTCGTAGCGCCGCGCGCCGACGGTGTAGGCCGTCGCGCCCGAGTTGGCGAAGGGCACGTTGGTGAACCCGTCGGCCGCGTTGTCGAGCACGAGGCGGTACCCGTCCGGCGTCATCGCCGTGCGGTCGGCAGCGAGCGTGAAGCGGCCACTGGACACGGTCAGCGTGGCCAACGTGCCGAGGATTCCACCGCCTCCCCACACGTCGACGCGGAGCTGTCGGCCGTCCTCACGCGTCGGCGTCAGCCAGGTGTCCGCCATGTCCTGCAGGCCGAGGATTCGGCCCGCCACCAGATGCGTCCAGCTCGTTCCGGTCCCCATGTCTGCCTCTCAGGTGCCGACCTGCACCAGGTCGGGGTTCGGTTCGGCGATCAGCACGCCGCGGATCCGAAGATCCGCCGCTCCATGATTTTGCACGCCGAACGTGCCGAACGCCAGCGCCGATCCGCTGGTGTCGGCGTAGCGGATCACCTCGTCACCGTCCAGGTACACAGCGACCTCGCAGCCGGTGGCGAGGTCGATCACGTCGATCCGCCAGTCCCCGACGGCGGAAGCGCCGAGCCCGACACCCGACGCCGTGGCCAGCGTGGTGCCCGGCAGGCTGCCTGCGTTCGTGCGCGAGATCACCACCGTCTCGGCGCCCGGGTCGACCGTCACGCAGTAGGCGCTCAGGGGCGCCGCGTACGCGTCGGCGCGGACCAGCAGGCGGAAGGCGTCGGCGTGCTCGACCCGCACGAGCACCCGGACGGCGCCCCAGGCGAGCGCGGCGCTGTCGAGGTCGGCGGCGAGAGCTGCGCCGGCCTCCAGCACGAGGGCGGGATCGTCGCGGTCCCACGTCGACGTGCCGGCGATGTCGCGCCACAGGCTGCGACCGTTCAGCAGATCCTCCACAAACAACGCCCTGATCACGTTGATTCGGCCGCCCCAAAACCGCAACACGTTCAGCCACTGGCCGATCAGCTCCAGATCGGCCGCGTCTGTCGGGTCCATCACCCACACGTCCAGCGTGTAATCCGGGTAATCGTTCGGCTCGCCCCCTCCGCCCGGCGCAAGCCCGGGGCCGGGTAGCACCCACAGCTCCGGCGAGGCCTCGGAGACATCGAGCAGCACGTCGTGCCAGGACATGATCAGCGACCGCGCCGCGCCGACCGAGCGCACGAACGCCCGCCAGCTCGTCGTCGTGCCCGACGCGCGCCACGCGCGCACCGCGCTCGGGATCAGGGCGCGCAGCTGTGCGAGCGTCGAGGCCCGCACCGGCGCGAGCCGCGGGCCGAGCCCCACCAACTCCGCCAGCAAGGCTACCGCCTCGTCGGGGCATCGTTCCGGGTCGATGAGCTCCCCGAAGCGCTGGATCACCTGGTCCAGCACAAGGTCGACAAGCGCAACCGGCTCGCAGACCGCCTCCGCCGAGCGGCGGCCGTCGTCGTCGATCGACAGGGCGCGCGGCAGCAGGTCGATCAGCTCGTCGCGTCGCGCCTCGATGTCCGCGTTGGTGATCGCTTCCAGGCGGATCGGCATGTCACACCGCCACGATGGTGAGCGAGATCGTGCCTGGCACCGGTAGATCAGTGTCGCCGAGGCTGATCGGTGCCGCCGGGGCGCTGATCGTCATCCGAGACAGGCCCGGGAGCACCGGAACGAGCCGAGCGCCGATGATGTCGGGCGAGACCTCGCCCCCGACCCGCCACTGGTAGTCGGTGCCCTCGGTGATCGCTCCGGTGGCGTCGTCGCGCTCCAGCACGCGCGCGAGCGGGGAGAGCGCGGCGGTGATCGCCGCCACGCCCCGATCCTGCGCGCCGGAGGTATACCCGGTCAGCACGTAGGCCGTGATCGTGACGTCCACCGGGTAGGGCGTGTACGCCGTCGGCTCGGCGCGTTGGTTGGCGACGATGGCGCCGCCAACGCGCTGGAGCCCGACCGACACGCCGTTCAGCGCCTCCTCGAGCTCCGCGATGTCCGCCGCGGTCGGTGCAGCCCCGCCCGGGCCCACGCACACCAGCGTCAGCGTCTGCGGACCGCCGCCGCCCTCAACTGCGACGGCCCGCGCCGCCACCTGCGACCCGTCGACGGTGCGGAACGCCACCGCAAAGGCCTCGGCATCCTCGGGTGTGACGACGCGCTCCTCGGACACGCGAGCGGCGCGCCCGATGCGCTCGGCGAGCAGGGCGCGGCCCGCCTCGCTCATGCCCTCGGCCTCAGCCCAGCCGCTGGCGGCGCGCACGTTGCGCACGTTGCGCAGCCGGCTGTTGCCGGTGCGATCGATCGTGATCTGCCCGATTCCGACGTCTCCGGACACGTCTCCGCCGATCTTGTACGCGGCGACCACCTGCTCGGCGGCGGGTGGAACGCGGCCCCGCGTGCCGTCCCCGAAGGTGATTCGCCACGTGCCGTCGGTGCGCTCGCGAAGGGTGAAGTGCTTGTCGTAGCTGGCCGACCCGAGCAGATCGGCCACGCGGTCGTACGTCACCGAGCCCACCACCACCGAGGTGAGCGACAGGAAGGGCGAGCTGGTGAGCGTGAAGGCCTGCGAGGCGGTGCCGTCCGTCGCCCCCAGGCGGTCGTCGACGGTGCGCCCCTGGCTCGCGTCGGCCTCGATCGTCCAGGTCGCGGCCGCGGCCCCTTCGACGCTGCCGAAGTCCGCCGGCGCCGCGCCGCTGGCGGTGAGCACGACGCGGGCGCGGATCCAGTAGGCGGTCCGCTCCTCTCCGGCCGCCGCGCCAAGCGTCAGCGTGACGGTCGCCGGCGTCCAGTCGTGCGTCGCGCTCTTCGGGAGCGTCCACGCGACCTCGCCGGCCTCTCGGAGGTGATCGGTGCCGTCGTCGACGTCGGGCAACTCGCGCCAGTCGGTGGAGACCTCGTAGTCGGCGGGGCGCGTCGACGCCGACACCTGCCCCAGCAGGTTGGCGGTGGTGATGGTGTTCGCCGAGCCCACCCAGGCCACGGCGATCGCCTCGGTCTGTCCGGTCCGCAGGCATCGGACGGTCACGGTCAGACCGTCGGCACGCGATGCGCCGACCAGCGTGGTGACGGTGAGCCGCAGCGTCGTGCCGCCCACCACCACCACGGCGTCGGGCTCGGCCGCCGCGTCCGGGCTGGAGTACTCCCAGCGGATCGTGCTGTCGCCCGTTGCAGGCGTCGGCAAGTCGAGGGAGATCCCGTCGAACATCGCGTCGGGGTGCCCGATCAGCACCGCATCGCCCGCGTTGTACGGGCTCCAGATCCCGGCCACTGGCTGCGCCTGTTCTTCGAAGTCGGAGCCGTCCGCCTCGATCACGGTGAACGTGCCTGTGTCCTGCGTGGTCACGATCGCGGAGTTCGTCTCGAACTCCACCGCAGCGCCCTGCGACGACGTGGCCCAGCGCGTGCGAGCCCGCACCACGGTCGTGCCCGACGACACGGGGCCCGACAGGTCGGCGAGCACCACCACCTCGGACGGCACCGCCGTGGCGACGTCGTACCCGACGAGGGCTGCGAGCGCGATCAGGCTGGATCGCTCGGTCGCGGTGCGCGGGTAGACCTGGCGCGCCGCGTGGTCGATCCGGACGGCGGCACCGTGCCCGACGAACGCGAACAGCGAAAGCAACCGGTTCAGCGGATCGGCCGGGTCGGCCTCGGTGTGCTCCGGGAGGATCCGCCGCTTGCGCTCCAGCAGGGCGGTGAGCTGATCGCTGTAGTAGAACCCCGATGCCTGCAGCTGGAGATCATCGGCCACCGGACACCCCCAGCCGGCGCCGATCGCCGGTCTCCAGGTTGACGTACTGCACGTCGAGGCGGACCTCGCCGTCGACGGTGCGGATCACGACGTCCGAGAGCCGCGCGCGGCGCGTGCGCTCCAGGTCCCGAAACTGTTCACGCACGCCCGCCTCGAGGCGCGCAAGGCCCTCACGGCCCGCGGCGTCGAAGACGGCGTCGAACTGCAGGCCAGCCACAGTGTCGAACGGGTTTCCACCGCGGTTATCGAGCATGCGCAGGGCGATGACCTGCCCGAGCGCATCGTCCGGGTCGGCGTTGGGATCGTCGGGATCGGCGGTCAGCTCCGCGCGCCCGTCCAACACCTTGATCGGCCATCGAAGGGTCCGCTTCATCCGCCCACCTTCACCTTGCGGGAGAGGTATACCCCGGCGGCGCCTCCGGTCGCCTCCCCCGCCATGGCAGACGCGAGCGCCGTCGTCGTCGTCGCCGTCATCCCGAGCGCGGCGAACCGCGTCCCGATCTCCTGTCGCGCCGGCTGGAGCGCGCCGATCAGCGCGTCGCCACGTGGCACCGACTGCGAGCCGTCGGCGTCGCCGAGGCGCACCTCGCCGCCGGTCGGCACCGTCACCCGGGCGAGCGTGCGGCCCGCGGTGATCGCCACGTCGCCGGCGGGCGAGGTGAAGCCGGCGGTGTTGGGGTAGTCGTCCGTCAACGCCGGCGGCAGCTTCGCGTTGCCCTCCAGGGGCCCGAAGCACCACCGGATCGACTCCGGGCCGTTCTGGAGCACGAGCACGATCGAGTTGACCGGGGGGATCCACACCAGCCCCGCAGCGCCCGCCGCAACCCCGCCCGGAATCATCGGCACGACCCACGACGGGTACACGGCGGAGCCGGTGAGACCTCCGATCACGAGCCGTAGGCGGCCCCGTCGATCGGGGTCACGGTTGTCGTTCACCACCGCGGTGTACCAGGTCATGGGGGGACCTCGTACGGCTCGCGCGCCGACTCCAACACGCGCGACAGATCGAGGTCGCACCGGTACTCGGTCCCGATCTGGTGTGTGACGGCCTCCACCTCCCACAGGCCAGCATGCGTCGGCGCTACGCCCGACACCCGATGCACCGATCCGAGGCGGATCCGGGGATCCCCCAGCACCTCCGCACGAGCGCGCATGAACGCTCGCCGGCGGTCGGCGATCCACCTGCGCGCGTAGGCGCGCGCGCCGTCGACGTCGCGGATTTCCCCCACGGCAACGACTTCTTCGGCGGGCGCGTCGCCCTTGCCATCGCCCTGCTGAAGCACGGCCACCCGAAGGGCGATCGGGTCGCCGAAGTCCTCCACGTCGGTGGGTCGACCTCGGTAGATCACCTGCTCGCGCGACGAGTCCGCAATGCCGATCGTCACCTCCACGACCTGGCCGGACTCGGGGTCGTAGCCGGTGACCCGGACCTTGGTAGGCGTGTCGGCAAGGTTGAGCTCCGGCGAGAAGCTCAGGAGATCGCCCGAACTGTCGCCGCTTGCCGCGAGGTGCGGATCGTAGACCAGATCCAGGACGTCGGCGGCGTGCTCGATCCTGGTCCGCCGGAAGTAAAGCACGTCCTCGCCGGTGTCGGGGTCGTACAGCACGACCGGCGGCCCAAAATCGTTGGCGGTAGCCAACTCCTGCAAAAACTCAAGGTCCGTCGCGCCCTTTTTCTTTGTACGGCCGCCCGCGCGAACGGGTGTCTCGTCGACGCTCGTGGCGGTCGTGCGCAGGCCCGATGCGTCCGCGATCTCCCGCACGATCTCCGAGTCGGAGATCGGGCCCTCGAAGACGCGAGGCTCGGTGCGCTCCACCAGCCAGGACTCCCCCGAGAGCGCTCGCACCTTCACCGTCGGGGCCCCGTCGGCCGGGTAGGAGGCCTCGTGCCCAACGACGCGGAAGCGCTGCACGGCGGCGAGGTCGTGGCCGTAGCCCGTGAGCAGCACAACGAGGTTGCCGGGCGCCAGCGTCGTCTCAGACACCAGTATCCAGCGCCGCGCGAGGCTGTTCCACGCGTCGGCCTCGATCGTCAACTCGTCGGCGCCGTCGACGGTGAGCTCCGCAGTGATCGAGCGGATCGCGGCGCGCACGTCGTCGGGGATCGGCTCGCCGTTCACCCGCAGATCCCAAGCGGGCGCGAACGGATCGCGCCAGTTCGCCCGCCCCATGGTCAGATCCCGAGCTCGGAGCGGATCGCGCTCCAGGACCGGCCGCGCACGACGGTGCCGAGGTCGGCGGCCAACTCGTCGACCGTCTCACGCCACGTCGTGCCCTGGAACGCGGGCGAAACCGGCGAGGCCTTGCCCCGCATCGCCGGGTGGAACGCCTCTAGCACCTTCACCCGCACGCCGGCGGCCTCACGCGCGGAGGCGATCGCCGGGTTGGTGCGGCGCACGAGGTCGCCCTTGCTTGCGTCACCGAGCAGCACGAGCGCAAGTCGCTCGAAGGTCTCGCCCTGGCGAAGCACCCTGTAGACGGTCTCACCCGTTGCTGGCGTGCGCCCCGGGGGCTCGGCCTCGGTGATGGTGAAATCGACCTCCGCGCGCAGCACGCGCCCGTTCGGGAGGTGCGTCGTCGTGGTCGTTTTGACCTCCACGAAGCCCGCGATCGACTCTGTGCCCCACGTCAGGCGGACGCGCGGCGCACGGCCGAGGATCGGATCGCGCTCGTTGAGCGAGCGCAGCCGATCGCGGATCGGGGCCACGTCGTCGGTGTAGTCCTTTGCGACGAGGGCGGTGGCGGCCTGCACCGTTCGCAGGCCTCCAGCGGACCACTGCACGATCGGAGCGGCGGCGCCGAGCGTCGCGCTCGTCGACAGGCTGGCAGGCTTGCTCTCGTTCCACCCGGTGAGCGGCTGATCGCCTACGATCGAGAGGTCGACCTCCGGATCGAGGGACACGATCCGCCAGGCGTTGGCGTTCACCCAGGCATCACCCACCCGCCACCGCCTCGGCGGGGCGAAGAGCGCCCACCGTCGACCCGCGCAGCACGCGCCCCATCCGCGACGGGCGTGTCTTCGGTCCCTTGCCCCGCTCGCCGTCGCGCACGGCTGCCTTGCCCTGCGACCGGGCCACCTCGCGGCCGTCCAGAGTCGTCTTGTGCTCAAGCTCCACCTGCACGGTGGTCTCTCCCGGCTGCACATTCACCGTCGGGGCCATGCGCTCCGCGCGGGCGCGCTCGATCCTCGACTGTCCTGATTCCAGCGCCGACAGCGTGTTTTCGAGCATACCGCCCGACGCATCGGCGAAGCCCTCCACGGTCCCGGCGCCACTCCGCAGCGAGCGGGCGGCCCATCCCATGCCGGGGATGCCGTCGACGAGAGCGGCCACGCCGCGAATCATGTCCGCGACGACACGGAGCAGGGTCTGTGCGAGGGTGCGCACGATGCGGATCGCACCCTCGGCCGTGTTCATCAGCACGAGGCCCAGCGCCTCACGCAAGGACAGCGACCCATCCAGCACGCCGAAAAACGCGGACGCCAACGACAGGGTCCACTCGACAAGCGGCGCAATGACGCCCATCACACCGGTGATCACGTTGATCATCGACTCCATGACCCGGACGGCTGGGATCAGAATGTACGTCGCCAGCCAGCCGATCGTCTCGCCAAGCCAGTGCGCCATGCTGCCCAGCACGCCGGCGCCGCCCGTCGTGCCCTGGAACTTCGCAAACACCTCGCCGAGGGCGCGCACCAGCTCGCGGAAGCTCGGCCGCAGGTGCTTGTCGACCGCCTGGATCACTGGCTGGAGACCGGCCCACAGCCCACCGAGCAGGCCCGCGCCGACCTCCCACAGCACCGATGCGATCCCCGACAGCACCCACCCCAAGGCCTGTCCAGCGCTCGCCAGCGTGCCGCACCACGCGTCGCCGCCGAGGTACGCCAGCACCGCGAACGCCGCGGCGACCTGCGCAAGCTCCACCGCCATGGCGTACAGCAGCGGCAGGCCGATCGTTGATGCCGCGGTCATGAAGCCGGTAATCGCTCCCCACGACGCCCACAGCGCGGAGCCGAGACCGATCACCGCGGTGACCAGCGCAAGCACGGCGCCGCCGACCGGCACGAGCACGGCGGAGAACAGGCCGAACCACACCACCCAGGACATCACCTGAGCCTGCGTGTCCGCGCCCAGGCCCGCCCAGGCCTGACGAATCCAGTCGAATACGGGTGAGACCTGATCGCGGAAGGCGGCCAGATCGGCGGCAACCATGCCGAAGCCTTCGCGGATCGCCGGCGCGAGCTCCGCGACAAACAGAGTCGCGCTGTCGACCATGGGTCCCAGGATCGTGTCGTTGGCCGTCGTACCGATGTCCCGCAGGACACCGGAGATCGTGTCCCGCAGGGTCGACGAGCGGCCCGAGAACGTTTTCGACAGGGCCCCAACGAGATCTTCACCTTTGGTCAGGTCGCCGAGGCGTGCCTCGACCTCGGCCGCCATTGCCTTCATCCAGGCGGCGCCGCCGCGCTTGCCCGCCGTCTCGCCGAGATCCTCGGCGCGGATGGAAAGCCCCGGGAACTCGACCAGCCGCTCGATGCCGCTGCCCTGCATGGCGTCCTGAAGGGCCATCGCTGCGTCCCGGACCGTCTTTTCCGGCTCCAGGGCGGCCATTGTCTCGCTCATCTTCAGGAGCCGCCGCGTCTCGGCGACGTTGCCCTTCGTCAGGGCAAGCAGCACCTTGGACGCGCCGATCAGGTCGTTTTCCTCGAACGGGGTGCGTGCGGCCTCCTCGCGAAGATCCTGGAGCAGCTTCGTCGCGGTCGCGGTGTCGCCGATCAGGATCCGCATCGTCAGGATGTTGCCCTCCATCTCCGCCGCCAGCTGCGACCCCTTCACGATCGCAGCGGTGGAGGCGATGCCGATCGGCACGAGGGACATCCAGAGCTGCGTCAGGCCGTGCCCAGCCTCGCGGGCCCCCTTGCCCACCTCGGCCATGGACTTCCGGAGCGCTTTGGCCTGCGTGTTGGTGTTCGCAAGACCCGCGGCGGCACGCTTCGCACCGCTGGTCGCCAGCGCGCTCAGCTCGGTGGAGGCCTTGCGCGCCTTCTTCTCGGCGACCCCGAGGCCCGCGCCGGCCTCCGCGCCGCCCTTGCCCACGTCGGCCATGGACTTCCGGACCCGCTTCGCCTTGCGCTCGGTCTGATCCATCTCGGATCGAGCCCGACCGGCCTCGAACACGAGACGTGCACCGATGCCCCATGACTTCAGCAGGCCCACCCGAACCCCCTCCGCAGTCTACCTCACTTCCCGGACTCCAGCGCCTTGCGCTGTGCCTCCAGCTCCCGGATCAGCAGCTGAATGTACGCCTCGATGTCGGGGAGCTCCATGCTGTCGAACTCCGCGGCATCGATCCCAGGCATGTTGCGCGCGAACACGTACCGCGCTTCGCGGTACTCGGCCTCGGTCAGCCCGCCGAGGCACGCTTGAAAAAACCGGGGTCAAGCCAGTTGATGTCGATCTGGTTGCCCGCGGCGCAGTGCGGACAGGTGACCGCGACGCCGAAGATCGGCGTCGGGCAGATGTCCTCCAGCGCGTCGTCGATCAGCTCGCAGTCGCGCGGCTCGAAGTACATCTCCACGTCTGCGGGGGTCAGCGCGGACACGCCCGGCACGTCGGTGCCGACCACCGACCCGACCACCTGCGCGATCAACAGGGCGGCGGGGTTGGCGAAGTCTTCCGGGGCCGCGTTCCAGAACACGCTCCACCAGCTCGGTGGAGCGAGCTCGAGCGCACGCACCTCCCGTCCGTCCGGCAGCACGATCGGGCTGTAGAGGCCTACCCAGGCCCGCGCGGGGCGCTCGCTGCAGACCGACGGCCGGAACACCCGCAGGGGCACCGCGTCGCCGAGCTGCACCGATACGCGGCCGATGTCGCGCCGGCAGGCCTCGCATGAGCCGCCCGAGACCACCAGCCCGTCGGGGGCGTGCGTCGCCTGGTAGGCCACGACGAGGCGCAGGACATCTCCCACGCACAGGCGGGAGACCTTCAGGGCGAGGTCGGCGACCTTCACCCGAGGGTCGCCGCCGCCGTGCACGAGGCCTCCGCGGCCCAGCTCGGTGAAGGCCTCGCCGTCGAGGTCGCGCAGCGCGATCGCCAGCGAGTAGGCGAACAGCGTGCCGGGCTTCGCCTGGAGGTCCTTTCGGGTCACAAAGGACCCGATCGCCTTGCGGATACCGGCTACCGGCCTGTTCAAGCTGTACGGGGTCAGGCGCCCGGGCTGGCGCACCCGCCCGTGCGGCAGGTGCGCGCCGAAGTCGCCCGACATCACCTCCGCAAGCGGCCCGCCCTCGTCGGCGTGGCTGATCCGGACCTCACCGGGCTGGATGCCCTCGAACCCCTCGCGGGGCGCCTCGTCGCTCATGATCCTCTCCCGGCGCTCGGTGCCGAGGTCCGCCACGGTGGACGCCCGAGCGGGCGTGAAGCCCCGCGATCACACCGGGCGGACGTTCGGTGTCGCGGGGAGAGCCGATCACGCGATTTCGCACGTGTCGTACTGGATCGACAGCTCGATCTTGACGGCCTCGCCATCGGCGCTGGCGTCACCCGCCGGCGTCTTCCAGGATTCGCACCACGCACCACGCACCCTGGTACTCAGGACGGGGGTAAGCTGCCCGTTGAGCACGTGGATCAGGATGTCGCGCTTGTACCCGGGCGCGCTGGTCTCGGCCTGGCGCGCCCACTCCATGATCGCCGCCCGCTCGGTCTCGTGGTGGGCGTAGATCGAGAGCGTGGTCGACCCGGGCAGGAGCCGCGCGCCGCTGCGCGTGGTGCCGTCCTCGGCGATGAACTGCGACACCTTCCGCTCCAGCTCGCCCACAGCGGGGCAGGCGAGGGGAGGGGTCCCGGGGATCACCACCTGGAACTTGCTGGTGAGCCCTTCACCAGGGAGAACCTGACCTTGAATCAGCGACACGGATCACCTCGGCTCAGAACTGCGTGGAGAGGCCCTTGGGGCCGACGCTGGACACCACCCGCTCCGCCGTGCCCACGATGCTGTACGCGATGTCCACGTGGAGGTTGCCGAGGTCGCGCTCGGTCTGCGGGTTGTTCGACCGATCGGCCTTGATCGACACCTGGTCATCGAACCCGGAACCGGCCGAGTCGTCGAACCAGCCAGCGCCGAACCACGTCTCGAACAGCGCCCGGATCGTCGTGCGCGACTCGGCAAGGCCCGCCTCGTTGATGGTGCGGAACACCAGGGAGCCCGTGCCCGTAAGCAGGACGCGAGCGATGTGCATCCGCGAGGCGCGCACGTGGAGGAAGGGGCGGCCGGTCGCCGGCACCCGCGCGCCCATGATCCGGATCTGGCCCGACCGCGGCACGATCGGGTTCACCCCAAATCGCCCCAGGATCTCGGTGTTGACCCGATCAACGGTCAGGCGGGTGTACAGGTTGTCGAGGCGGGCGGCGTCGCCCGCCGGTGCGACGTGGTAGCCCTGCGCGTCCCGTGCAAACCGCGCCATGATGCCGAGGATCGCCCCGTCCAGGTAGGTCAGAACGGTGTTCCGGCTCATGTTGGGCAGCGTCGGGGTGTGGTACCCCGCCGACGGCCAGTACACGGCGGTGTGCAGCGCCCGGTCGTCGCTCGGGAGGTTCGCGCGAACCCACGCGATCGCGTCGGCCTCGGTAACGACGGTGTACGGCACCCCGATCACCGCCTGGGCGTTGTGCTCGTGCGCCCATGTCGCCATGGCCGCCCCGATCGTCGCCGACGTGGAGAAGCCGGGGCAGGCGACCCGCACGAGGCCGACGGGCTGGTCGTCGAGGTCGTTCAACAGGCTCCCGTCCTGAAAGGCGGGCAGGACGTCTGCCGTCGCCACGTAGGAGCCGTCAGCGCCACCGAGAAGCGGCAGGGCCATCTCAAGGCGGGCCACCGAGCCGTTCGTCCCGGCGTCGTTGTCGCCGTTGGTGAAGCCGATCAGGCTGTCCAACGTGCCGTTCCCGATCGTGAGCAGGGCGGCCGCCCCGAAGTCCCGTAGGGCGGTCACCTGCACCTTGTCGCCGGTGCCGACGGCGAACTGCACGAGTTTCGCAGCGCTCGACCCGGCCCGCGCGAGCTCGCGCGCGTTCAGCTCGGCGACGAGCGCCGTCGTCGTGGTCGATCCGCTCGACAACGTGCTGGTGAGCGTGATCTCGGTGCGACCGGTCAAGGTGAACTTGAAGGTGTCCGACCCGGCGAGGTTGAAAGGCCCGGCGGTGCCGCCGAGCAGGGTCGGCGCCGTTGGCACGTCGACGAGGCTGGACAGGTCGGACGTGCCGAGCACGGTCACCGTCGTCGTCGTCGTCGAGCTCACGCGGAAGCGGGTCAGCGGATCGCCGTCCTCCGACGTCGCCGCCGGGTACAGGTACGCGATCCCACCGTCGAGATCCGGCACGGGGCGCCAGTCGATCACGATGGTGTCGCCGGCGGTCATGCCGGTGCCGCCCGCGCGCACCGTCCAGCGGGGCAGAAGCGGGTGCGCGGCGGAGTTGAACTGCGTGCCTGTCGCGCCCGTGCCGACGGACACGGCGGGCATGCCGTCGACGGCCATGCTGACGGTGTAGGCGGTCGCCGTGGTGAAGGTGAGGGTGAAGCGCTGGCGGCACCGCGGGCGAACCGCGGCAGCCGTCCAGTCCAGATCCGTCTCGAGGTAGGCGTCGCCGCCAGACGCAGCGGTGCGCGTCCAGCGCACCGTCTGGAAGGTGATGGTGGCGCCTGAGACCGCCTTCACCAGCTCCGCGAAGTCGGCGGGAAGCGCCGCGGCTTGCGACGCGTCACCCTCGTACGTCGCCCGGTCGACCTCGATCACGTAGTTGCCCGGCCACTCCGCAAGCTGGGTGTCCCAGCGGATCGCGGCAGGATCGGCGGTCAAGCCGCTGGCCGACAGCGCAGCGGCGCCGTCGCGGTTGACCCGCACGCCGAAGAGGTTGCCCAGGTCGTCGGTGTCGTCGACGAAGGACACCGCCACGCGCTCCGCCGCGCCGAGGTCCCGATCCTGGTCGTCGAGGTCCACGTACCAGTACCCGCCGCTGCCGCCGGTGATCCCCGTGGGGGCCGGGCCGACGAGGTCGAAGCCCGCCGAGTCGTTGCCGCTGACGGTGGTCTCGAACACCAGCCCCGTGGTGGTGTCGAGCTGACGAAACACCGCGCCAATCCACTGATTCTCAACCAGGGTGAGGCCCGACACGTCGGCCCGCGTGCTCGTCGTCCAGGTGAGCGCCGTGGAGCCCAGCCGCCCCGCGCGACCGCCCCAGCGTCCGACGTTGTGCGCCTTCACCGTGCCGGCGAGGTACGCCGGGCGGTGCGGCGCCCGCGAGAGGATCGAGCGGAACGCCTCACGCGAGTAGACCGGCCGCGAGGCCTGCAACGCATCGTCGGCGGCGACGCGCAACACGTGCAGCGTGCCGGCGCCCGAGGCCTGCGCGTAGAAGTCCTCGGCGGCGAAGGCGCCCGAGATCAGCGGCTGTGGCCGGCCGTAGATCGCCCGAAACTGATCCTCGCCGCCGTCGAGCTGCACGAGCTCGTCAGTCGGGCCAGACCGAAACGCAGCGACCAGCACGCTCAGGCCATACAGGCCGGGGCTGATCCGAGCGCCGCCGCCTCGCATGATCACGGCCGATCCGGCTCCATCCCTCGCACCAAAGTACCGATCACCTGGCATGGTCAGCTCCCGTCGATCAGGGTGGCGGCAAGACCGCCCGCACGCATCGCAGGGTACCGCGTCGCGGTCCCCTCCACAAGCGCAGGGTAGCTGATCTTCCACGTCCCGCGCTGCTCATACACGCCCATGGCGATCTTGTCCGTGGTGCGCGTGAGATCCGCGATCGGCACGATGCTGGAGGGCCGACCGGTCTCCAGGCTGATCACCGTGCGCCCGCCGCCGAGCCACTCGCGCAGCTCGTCGGCCAGGCGTGCGCCATCTTCGCCGTTGTCGGTGATCACCCGGACGGTGATCTCCTGCACGATCACCGCAGCCGTCGCCGTCGCAAGCGATGTCGGCACGCTGGATCGGAGGTCGCGTACGCCCGACCGATGTCCGGACTCGATCCGGCTCGCGGTGCCGGTC
>JACCDR010365597.1_pt1 | contig 17277 bp, 20 predicted proteins | sample 7446431 | NCBI WGS metagenome assembly JACCDR01 (sample SAMN15323443, study PRJNA562643) | freshwater metagenome | isolation source: river surface water | place: USA:Blue River Watershed | collected 2017-08-17
AGGCGCTCCAGTCTCGAAGGCCCCTGCACCGATCGCACCAATTGAATCGTCCGGAATCGCCCCGGTCGCGAAGAGACCCGAGGACATGAGTGTCCAGGAGCTCCGCGAATACCGCCGGCAACAGGACATGCAAAGGCGCGCCGCTGGCCGATAGGCAGCACCGGAAAGGGGTTGTGTGAACCTCTTTCTGGAGCTCTGCCGTGACAAATAACTTGCTAACGATCAGCTACATCACCAACGAGGGGCTGGTCGTTCTCGAAAATGAACTCGTCTTCGCCGATGGCGTCGACAAGCAATATTCCAAGGAATTCGCTGTCAGCGGCGCCAAGATCGGCGCTGTCTGCAACGTTCGACGCCCGCCGCGCTACATCGGCACGTTCGGCCCCGCGCTGAACGTCGAGGACACGAACGAAACCTACATCCCGGTCCCGCTGAACTATCAGTTCCACGTCGACGTGCAATTCACGACCGCGGATCTGCTGCTCAGCATGGATCTGTTCCGGACGCGAGTGCTGCAGCCGATGATGGCGACAGTGTCGAATCGCGTCGACTCCGATGGCCTGTATTTCGCTTACCAAAACACGGCGCAGCTCGTCGGCACTTTTGGAACGCCGGCATCGTCTTATCTGACGTACGCGTTGGCCAATGCACAGCTCGTCAACGAAGCGGTCCCCGCCGGGCCACGCCGTGTCTGTTTGGATGCGATCACTCAGGCGTATGCCACCGACGGCATCAAGGGTCTGTTCAATCCGCAGATCAGCATCAGCGAGTTCTATCGCAAGGGCATGATCAACCGGCAGACCGCCGGGCTGGATTGGTACACCGACCAGAACGTGGTTTCGTTCACCACCGGCGCCGGCGGCGGCTCGCCGACGTTGGCCAATACCACGCACACCGCGATCTTCTCCACCGGCTGGGCGCAGGCGGGCTTCATCGAGACCACGGGCTGGACGGCATCGGCCGCGGCGCGCGTCAAGGTCGGCGACATCCTGCAGATCGACGGCGTGTATCCGGTGAACCCGCAGAGCCGCACGCGCTATGGCAATACGCTCAAGCAGTTCGTCGTTCTCCCGCCTGGTGGCTACACGCAGAACCCGGTCGGCACCGCGACACCTGGCTTGCAGTTCGCCGCGGCGACGCTCACCAGCGGCACCTTCGATGCATCGACCGGTGTATACAGCTCGACCTCGGGCGGCGCGCTCTCGATCTACATCGGCGAATGCGTGATCACCGGCGGCCAGTTCCAAAACGCCACCTCACCGAGCTCAACCACGGCGGCAATCACTGTCAACGGCGGCGCGGCGGCGGCGACCACGAGCCCGCAGAGCATCGTCTATCACCGATCGGCATTCGCGATGGCTTCGGCGGATCTGCCGCTGCCTCGGGGCGTGCAGGACGCCGCGCGTGCGAGCGATCCGGACATTGGTATGTCGATGCGCATGGTCACGCAGTACACCATCAACAACGATGCAATGCCGACACGCTGTGACATCCTGTACGGGTGGGCTGGTCTGTATCGCAACTTGGCTGTCCGCGTTGCGGGCTAACAGGAGTTCACGAACATGGCATTCACCAATCCAGGTCCGTCCGTTACCACGGGCAGCACCAATATCGGAACGGGTAGCCCGATCACGATCGGCACCGCCGCCACGAGCTTGGTTTCTTTCTATGGCGTGACAGCGATCACGCAGCCGACGAACGCAGCTCAGGCGGCTCTATCCCTCACCACTGGCGTCAGCGGTGGCTTTGGATTTTCCACAGCCACGGCGTTCAACGCCTTCACCGCACAGTTGGAGAATATCCGGGCGTCGCTCGTGCTTCTCGGCTTGCTGAAGGGGTCCTGATATGACCGCGCCAGTCGGAAAAGGCCGCGCATTTGGCGTGGCCACGAGCGTCATGGAGTTCGATCAGATCTGCATGAGCGGTGCGGGATCGAAGGCCGGTTTCTTCACCGCAACCCCTATTACTCAGCCAGCCAATGCAGCTCAGGTGGCATTGACGCTGACTACCGGGGTGAGTGGCGGAATCGGCTTTTCAACCGCGACAGCGTTCAACGCATTCACCGCGCAGCTCGAAAACATTCGGGCCTCCCTGGTGCTGCTGGGTCTGCTGAAGGGCGGCGCCTGATGCCTTTCAGGCTCGATATCCGCGCGACAAGTGTTCGGCCACTCGATGTCTGGCAGGCGAATGCCGCAGCCTCAAGTGGCCGACGTTTGCTCACGAAAGAACTGCGCATGAACAACGGGCGCAAGCTGGCGGTTGTCGGTGGCGGCCCGTTGGTGGTTGATCACCTTGCGGAGCTTCGCGCTTGGGAGGGTGACATCTGGGGAATCAACCAGACTGCGTCATGGCTCCGCTCCCATGGCATCGAGGCGACGCTATTTAGCATAGATCCCATGTTCTTCGAAGTGGGTGACATTCGTAGCGCTATCTTGGCGACGTCTTGCGATCCCGGGGTCGTAGCTGCCGTTGCTGACGTGCTGTGTTTCAACCCAATCGAAGTCCATCCCGATGGTTTCCCAGGTGGATGCTCGTCCGCGACACGCGTACCGAGCGTGGCTATGCACATGGGATATTTCGATGTCACATTCTTTGGGTGTGAAGGCTCGTATGGAGACAGCACGCACATCTATAAAAACGATGGGCCAGAGACGGTGCAACTCATCGTGCGAGCGGGCGATCGCGACTACAAAACCTGTTCGCAATTCATGATCCAGTGCCAGGAGTTGGCGCAGCTGATCAGCAGCTTTCCGGCGATCTATCGGAGCCAGTGCGGCGGACTTCTCGACGCGATGATCGCCAATCCCGACACCTGGGAAGTCGTCGCTGTATCAGCAGCGATGAAAGAGCACCTGGAACAAGTCAACGGAAAGCAGGGACTTTACGAAAAGCCTTTCCCCCTGGAGACTGCCGCATGACTGCGCGCTCTTATCGCTTCGTCACCGCGAACACCAACAATTTGCGGAAGATCGGCCCACTACCATCGTGCAAACTGGTAGGCGCGGTTCTGATCAATACGACGAATACGGTTTTCTACGTCAAGTTCTGGTGGTTTCGCGGTGCTGATGCCGCTGCTGCCAGCCCAACCGTTGGAACAACCACGCCAGATTTGGTGATCTCGGTCCCGCCTCTGGACGCTGCTGGTGGCGCTGGCTACGCGTCACCATCATGGCCTGGCGGTGTCTGCAACGCTGGTGCGCCGCTGTGGGTGGCCTGCGTGACTGGCGCCGCCGATAGCGACAACACGTCCGTTGCAGCGGGGCAGGGAAACATCAATCTGCTGCTGGAGTAGCGCATGGCGTCGCCTACGACGGCAAACGATCTGATTCTCGGCGCGCTGAAAAGCATCAACGTCTATGCGCCTGGCGAGTCATTGGATTCAGCAGATGCCGACGACGCGCTGACGTCACTGAATGACCTGCTCGATTCGTGGTCAACATCTCCGCAAGCGGTATTCGCGAGCAGTGAGAACGTTTTCAACTTCACGCCAGGCCAGTATGTCTACACGGTAGGCAACTATGCCGCAGGTGACTTCCCAGGCACGGTGGCCAGCGGTTCGCCGACGATCACTGGCGCCACAGTGCCAGCGGATATGGTGGCTGGCGGAGATCTGACCGGAACCGGGATTCCCGACGGCACAACGATTCTGTCATTCGATTCGGGCGCCGGAACGATCACGATGTCGGCGAATGGCACGAGCTCTCCCGGCGCGCAGCAGATTCAATACACCATTCCGGGTGACTTCAAGATGACTCGGCCGTTGCGAGTGCAGCCGAGCTTCACGCGCATCACGACGCAGGCGAGCGGCCTGGATTATCCGATCAACGTAATCGATCAGGATGCCTATAACCGAATTGGATACAAGGGCATCGCTGCGCCTTGGCCCATCGTCATGTGGTACAACCCCACGTTTCCGCTGGGAACGTTGAGTTTTTATCAGAATCCTTCTCAGGCCGGTGAGTTGCATCTGTTCTCCGATCGGATCTTAACGACATTCGAGCACCTGACAGATCCGGTGGTGATGCCGCAAGGATACGCGCGCTGGATCAAGCGAGCCCTGGGTCGCGAGCTGGCGCCCGAGTACGGCGCCATTTGGACACAGGATATGGAGCGATTGTGGAAGGAATCCAAAGATGCCGTGACGGCGCTCAACAAGACACCCGTCCCTGTGTCGACCTATGACGCTCAATTAGTTCGATCGAACGTGACTGACGCCGGTTGGATTCTCTACGGCGGATTCCGTTAGCCGCTCATCGAGCGCCGCCTCCATGCATGCGCTATCACAAAGCGAACTCTGGACAGGCCGCTCCCACTCTTTCAACTCCGAGTGGTCGATTGGCTCCAGCGTGACGAACATCGGCGCGATCAGGAAGGCGATCACAGCGATCGGCGCGAGCAGAAGTATGGCTTTCACGACATCACCTCAAATTGTGCGACGGGGGCGACGGTATTCGCGGCTCTCTCGAACGATCATCACCAGTTGCCAAACGATTCCGAAGGACAAGCCGATCATCAATCCAATCGCGAGAAACATGGTCATCTCCTCAGCAGGTGGGAGAATAATCCCATGTTCGCGCCATGTAAACAGTGATCGAGGTCACAATGCCAGGCAGTGACTTCGGTTTTGTTGGTCAGGCTTACCAGGCGCCGAACCCGTACCAGGACGCTCAGCGCCTCATCAACTGGTATTTGGAAGTCTCGGGCGATGGCAAGTCCAAGATGCCGACGGCACTGCTCGGGCGTCCCGGGCTCGATCCGATCATAGAACTCGACGCCGGCGCGGTGCGGGGATTCTGGGTGCTGCCAGGCGGCGAGCAGGCAATTGCTGTGTCAGGTGACACAGTTTATGTAATCACTGTCACGGTGCCGCCGACACAGTCAGCGATTGCCCAATTCTCGACAGCGGTCGTGGGCACGCTGAACACCAACAGCGGACAAGTACGGATTCGCGACAATGGCCAGGGTGGCTATGCGGTTCTCGTCGATGGCCTGAACGGCTACTACTACCGGATTGCGGGCGCCGGAACAACGACGTTCGAAGGCACGCCAACCAATGGCGACACCGATTTGCCATACTCGGGGACGCTGAATACCGCGCTCGTCGTCGGTAGCGTGATCAGCGGCACCGGCATTCCGGGCGGCACCACAATCACGTCGATCAACACGAGCGCTGGGTCTGTGACTATGTCGAATGCGGCGGTTAGTTCGCCGGGCGCCGAGACCATTACGGTCACCCTTGCGCAATTCGGCGTAATTTCGGACCCGGGATTTGAATCACCTTCGCACATCGCGTTCATCGATGGCTGGCTGATCGTCAACCGCGTTGGCACGCAGGCTTTCGCAACGTCATCTCCCGTGCCCTATACGCTGATTTTCGATCCGCTGTTCTTCGCGCTGAAGGATTCTCAGTCGGATAACCTGCAGGGGTTGCAGGAGCTCAACCGCGAGTTGTGGCTCGTTGGTGAGCGCGCCTCGGAAATCTGGTTTAACTCGGGCGGCGCCAATCTCGCGTTTCAGCGCATCCCTGGCGCTGCGCCGCCGATCGGCACGTCGGCTCCGCAGTCGATCGCACAAGCCGGCGACTCGCTGGTGTGGCTCGGGCGAACGCTCCAGGGCGAAAATGTCATCGTCCAGACGCAACAATACAGCTGGAAGCGAATCAGCCAGCACGGCGTTGAGCGCGCGCTCACGAGTTATCCGCTTGTGGCCGATGCCTTCGGTTATTCGTACGAGGAGGAGGGCCACCTGTTTTATGTGCTGACACTGCCCACGGCGGATGCGACCTGGGTTTGGGATAGCAACAGCACCTGGCACGAGCGGGCATCCTACGATGAAAATACCGGTCAATTTCATCGCGAGCGCCCCAATTGCTTTGCCAACTTCCAGAACTTGCGACTCGTCGGCGATTACCAGTCCGGGCAGATCCACCGCATGAGCCGGCAGGTCTACACTGACGCCGGCGAGCCGCTGATCTCGATTCGCCGCTGCCCTCATGTGTGGAGCCGAGAGGATCGAAAGAGGAACTTCAATTCGGCGCTACAGATCGAGTTCTCGCCAGGCGTCGGGTTGCAAACCGGGCAGGGCGATAATCCCCAGGCGATGCTTCGTTGGTCGAATGATGGCGGGCGCAACTTCGGAAATGAGCACTGGGCCCCAATGGGTCGCGTTGCGCAGATGATCCGAGTCATCTGGCGCCGCCTGGGTTCCTACTTCGATCGCGTTTATGAGGTTCGCATCAGCGATCCAGTGAATCGGGACGTGGTTGGCGCCACGTTGTTCCAGTTGCCGAACGACACGGGGCAGCGATGACACTCCGAGCAAAATTCTCGATGGTCCGGAACCAGACGCCACCCGTAGAGCGCGTGGGCGATAAGCCTGTCGCTCAAAAGGATTGGTTCGTTTTTTTCTATAACCTGTACTTGGCAGTCACCGAGGGCCTACCACAAGCAGAAGAAGCCATTCCGCTCAGCGCATCTCCGTTTATCTACACCGCGATCATCCGCGGCCAAGCGCATGTTTCCGGCGGCAATGTTTCATCCGTCGAGTTCAGCCGCGATGGCTCTACGTGGTATGACACCGGGTTTGTGGAAGGTTTTGTTGACATGGACAGAACGGATCACCTGAGAGTGACATACACTGTAGCGCCTACACTCACCTTTTTCCCGATGTGACCTATGACCATCGAATTCATGCTGCTGGCCGCGCCTCGATCCGGAACGACCTGGGCCGCCAACTGGCTCACGACGGACACAACGCTGTGCCTGCATGATCCGTTGCTGAAATGGATGAAGGACGAGTTGGATACATTGGAGAGCCACAAGAAAGGTAGGCGGCTTGGGATCGCCTGCACGGGGTTGGCGATGTTTCCTGAATGGGTGAATGCGCATCCGGCGAGAAAGATCATTCTGCATCGGCCACTCACAGAGATCGACGCGAGCCTTCAATCTATGGGGATGACGCCGTGCTCCAATCATTGGCAAGGGGTTCTGGATCGCATCGATGGCGTTCACCTGTCATGGTCCGATCTGTTCGAGCGCCCACAATATATCTACGAGTATTTGCTCGACCTGCCGTTTGATCCGGAGCGATGGGCGTTGTTGCGAGAAATCAACGTGCAGCCGCACTTCGAAGGGCTGACGATCAATCCGCAGGCCACACAGCGGCTCATGAACGAACTGAGGATGCACTGATGGTACTCGGCCTCGCATGCGGCCCGATTCCGCCAATCTCGATGATTGGTGCTCATCGACGCTCGCTGCGACGAATGCCGTTTTTGTTCGATGTCGAAGCCCTGGTTGATGAGCTGGAGACAGCGTCGAACCTCTGGAACGAGTTCGATTTGCGCACGAATCACCCAGCATCGCCTCACCGCGAGATGGATGACATCATCGTCCGGTACAACGCGCGCGAAAACTTCGGCGGCGATCGTGATGCCTTCAACGGGCCGCATGACTCCGTCTGGTGGAACAATGTGGACGCGCTCCCCTCCGCCAGGACGATTGCATTTCAGGTCATGACCGCGGTCGAGGGCGAGCGACTCGGGATGGTGCTGATCACGCGCCAGCCACCGGGCGCGACCTGCTATCCTCACGTCGACAAAGGATGGCATGCGGGCCATTACGATAAATACGCGGTCCAGCTAGCAGCAGCGCCCGGACAGATGTTTTGCGTCCAGCCTCACGGGCAGAACCCGCAGATGTTGGAGACGAAGCCCGGGGATTGTTTCTTTTTCGACAACAGCATTCCGCATTGGGTGACGAACCCAACGAACGAAACGCGGATGACCATGATCGTCTGCGTTCGAACTCGATTCACCGAGATGAGGAGTCAGTCGTGCCAGTAGGTTGGGCAGCGGCCGCAGCCGCAGTTGGAACGGTCGCCGCTGGCGCGCTGAGCGCGGACGCCGCGAAGGATGCCGCGCGCACGCAGCGCCAGGGCGCCGCCGACGCATCACAGGTGCAGCGGGAGATGTTCGATATTTCCCGCATGCAACAGCAGCCATACATGCAGTCCGGCTACGCGGCGAATGACGTGCTATCGCGCTTGCTGGGTCTCGCGCCGACAGCAGGCCGGACACAGGCAAACGTCGCGAATCCTGGCAATCCATCCTCAAGCCAATGGGGACAAGCGAATGGCCAATTGGTCGGCGATACCTACCTGCCACCCGGTACAACGACGAAAGATGTTGGCCATGGCTGGTATGAGGTATGGAATGGTGGCCAACGCGTCGGCTCGCTGCGTCCTGGCGGTTCGAATGGCCGTTTCATCAATGACACCGGCTGGCAGATGCCCCAACCGCAAGCGACGCAATCCGGCGAGAGCCTGACCGGCGCGGCAATCGATCCCGCGACAGGCTACGCGGCCGACAACACGGGACTGGCGACGGGATATCTGACGCAGCTCTTCGGCCCTGAGCAGTTCAAGGCTGGAATGGACCCGGGGTATGCATGGCGATTACAGCAAGGCGCTCAGGGCGTGATGAATACCGCGGCCGCCGGCAGCGGCTCGCTCTCTGGCCCGGCGCTGAAGGCGCTGATGGAATACAACCAAGGCGCGGCCAGCCAGGAATACGGTGCGGCGTTTAACCGCTTCCAGACGCAGCAGGGGAACATCTTCCAGCGACTGACATCCATGGCCGGGCTCGGGCAGAACGCCGCTGCAGGCGTCGGTAATCAAGCCGTAGCGACAGGCGGCAACATCGGCTCGAACATCGTCGGCGCCGCGAATGCGGGTGCGGCCGGCACGATCGGCGCAGCGAATGCATATGGTGGTGCACTCAGCGACTTGGGCTCAATTGCTGCCTGGTATGGGATGAACCGCCAGCAGCAGGTTCCGGGAGGCTGAGATGCCGATCGACGCTTCCATCCCGCTGCAAGCCAAGAAACCGGACGGTTTCGGAAAACTGTCCGAACTGCTCAACATGCAGCGCCAGTCCATCGCTGTGCAGGCAGACAAGGTTGCTTTACGGTCAGCCGAGCAGTCACAACGTCAGCGCGAGGGCCTGGCGCAATTCGACTGGTCGAAGCTGTCCGGCGACGATGGCACGATCGATCTGAATAAGGTCATGGATAGTGGTCTGCGCGAAGCCGCTGGCGATCAGTTCCCGCAAGCGCTCCAACAGGCCATTACCATTCGGCAAGGGCAACTCGGCGCCAAGCAAGCGCTCATCGGCGTGACCAATGAGCAGCGCAAGGCATTTGGTGAGATGGTTGGCGCGCTTCGCTCTGATCCGGAAGTAGCGCAGGGTTCGCCCGAGGGGCAGAAGAAGATCAATCAGATGCTCGGGCAGTACGTCACGATGTACGGTCCTGACGTGGAGAACGTGGTCAAGGCGTATGCCGGGCCGCTGATGAACGCACCGCCCGGCAAGGTCGGCCAGGTATTGCAGAACATCCAGCTTCAAGCGACATCGGCGAGCGAACAAGCCGGGCGCCAGGCGCCGCAATACCAGAACACTGGCGGAGAACTTCGAAACGTTAATCCCTACGCTCAGAAGGGACAAGCGCCCGGCTCGATCCCGCTGACAATCGCACCCGGCCAGCAGTCACAAATCGGGCAAGATCCGATCGGCAACCCGATGGAAGTTCGCCGCGATCCTCGTGGCAATATCACTGGTGCCGCGCCCCTCGCGGGTATGCCTTCTTTCGGTCCTGGCGAACGCCAGTCGCTCGAACAGCAGGCCGAATCGAATTTCCGCAACGTTGAGGCGAACCGGATCGCCGCATCGCTCGCGCCTCAACAGCTCGACCAGATCGACAAGGCGCTCAAGATCAGTGAGGGCGTGAGCACGGGCGGCGGCGATTGGGCGCGTGGCCGCGCGAAGTTCGAAAGCCAGGTCGCAGCCTTTCTTCCTGGATTCGATACGGCGGCCGATGATGCGACAAAACTCCAGTTGTTGGACAAGTACCTTGAACGGATTGCGGCAGATAGTGCGCGCGTACTTGGCGCGAATGCTTCCACCGATGCCGCCCGGGAATCGATCGCGCGGCAGAACGCATCCACTGGATACACACGTGAAGCCGTTCAATCAGTCCTGGAATATGCCAAAGCGCAAACAATGGCGATGTCAGCGAAGGGGAACGCGCAAGAGGAGTGGCTGAAGGATCACAAGATCACCAATCAGCACGAATTCGAGACGAAGTGGCGTCAGAACTACGACCCGCTGCTGTTTCAACTGCAGGCGCTCCCGACAGACAAGCGCAAAAAGGTGATCGATGGACTGAGCAAGGAACAGGCGCAGGAACTGCAGCGCAAGCGCAGTGAGCTACGCGGCATGGGAGCGGTCAAATAATGGCCGATGAACTCGACGATCTGTTGTCAGCTCGAGCCGCCGCAGGCGATTCGTCGGCCCCTGATGATCTGGATACGGCGCTGTCTCAGCGCGCTGGTGGTGTGGTGACGACAGCGGAGAGTCCCGCTCCTGCCAATACACCGCAACCCACGCCGCAGCGTTGGTATGAGCGCGCGGCCACCGGCTTCATGGACCCAGCCGTTGGAGCCGGGCAACTCATGCAGCACGCGCTGCCAGAGTCGGCCTCGAATTACCTTCGCAGCCCGCAGGCCGATGCACTGCGAGGGCTGTTCCCCCAGCTAGGAGCGGCTAAGTTGCTGCTGTCGGCGGCGAGCGGCGGCAAGCCCGACACGACAACCGAAGAAGTCGATGCACGCATCGCAGACCGAGAGCAGAAATACCAGGAGGAACGCAAAGCGGCTGGCAATGAGGGGCTCGACTGGTGGCGCATCGGTGGCTCGCTCACCAATCCGATGACTTGGATGTCTCCCTCTGGCGCAGGCTCGACGGTGGTTGCGGCGATCAAGTCAGGTGCGCAGGCAGGCGCCTTTCAAGCGTTGATGCAACCGGTCACCAGCCAGGGAAATTTCCTTTGGGATAAGGGCATGCAGACCACGATCGGCGCAGGGGTCGGCGGTGCACTCGGTGGCGCACTCAAGCTGCTGTCTCCTGCGTTCCAGTACGCCACGCGCACGATTCGTTCTGCGTTCGGTGGAAATGCCGATGATGCCGTTGCGCAAGCCGCCTCGCAGCGAGTGACAGACGAAACGCTCAAGACGGCCGGAGTGGACCCGGCGAAGATAGATCCGAATCTCTATTCGTCGATCCGACAGGAGGTTGGTGACGCGCTCAAGGCGGGTGTTGATCCAGATCCGACTGTCATGGCGCGACGAGCGGATGCCGCGGCGTTGCCGGTGCCAGTGCACCTCACGCGCGGGCAGGCAGCTCGAGATCCGATGCAGTTCGCCTGGGAGCATCGAGTTGCCGGCCAGCAGGGCGTTGGGGAGCCGCTCTCGGATCTGATGGCCGCGCAGAACCGAGCGCTCATCCAGAATCTGAACGAACTCGGCGCCGCCGCCGCGCCCGAGCCGTTCGCAGCGTCTCAGCAGGTGATCAAGCACATCGAGGGCGTAGATGATGCGCTTCGGGAACGCATTAAATCCGCGTACAACGTTGTGCGTGACTCAGCTGGGCGCCCGGCGCGCGTCAGCACGCAGGGTTTCATCGACGCAGCGAAAAACAATCTCACTGATGGCAAGCCAGAACTCGCAGGCTTGGTCAGTCGCGCGGATTATTTGCCGTCCGAAATAGCTGGCTATTACAACGACATCGCTACCGGTCGACTGCCGTTGACCGTGGACACCATTCAGTTCCTCGATCGTACTTGGGGCGGGATTCAGCGTAGCCTGACAGATGACGCGAAGGCCGCAGCTGTTGGCAAGATTCGCAAGGCGCTCTTCGATGCGCCGGTCGATGACGCGCTCGGGCAGGAGTCGATGCAGGCCTATAACGCTGCAAAGGAACTTGCGAAAGGACGTTTCGACCTGATCCGGGCAAACCCAGCTTACGACGCGATCGTCAACCGCACGAAGCAGGCTGAGCCTGACAAGTTCTTCCAGACCTTCGTGCAGAACGGCAATGTGTCCAATCTGAAGGCTCTGAAGGCGCTCATCGGGCCCGAGAATACAGCCATGCTCCAGAACGTCATGGTCGGGCAGCTGAAGCGATCGGCGCTGAACAAGGCGAGCGATGAGGCCGGGGTGTTCAGCCAGGCCGGATATAACAAAATGCTCCAAGACCCAGTGCAAGCGCCGCGTATCCGCGAGCTCTTCGCTGACAACCAGCAGGCGTTGGATCAGCTCTACCGGGTCGGCCGAGTCTCTGAAAACCTGATCAAGATCCCGGCGGGGAGCAAAGTTGGCACATCTAACTCTGCTTCGCAGGCGGCGAATATCGTTCGGGACGTCACAAAAAGCGAGGCTGGCCAGGCATTCACCTCGATGTTGCCGAACTGGATGACGGGTGCAGGCCGGGTCTTCTCTGATGCCGGAAAGAAGGTGGAAGAATCCCGTCTAGTGCAGGAGGCGATCCGCCCGGGTGTCACGCCTGCGCCGCTACCAGTGCCGGCGCGGCCCGGTCAAGCGCGGCTGTCGGATCTGATAGCGCAAGGCGGCGCGGCCGCGGTAGCGACGGACAGACGCGAGAAGGATCGGAAGTAGCACCTCTCTAACAACCGTGACAACGACAATGATCACCATCATGCGATTAGCTGGAGAGTCTTCCACGTGGCAAACCTGCTAGCACCCGCTGCGAAGGCAAAGTTTTTCGATAATGCCGGGCGCCCCGCGAACGGCTACAAGCTATTCAGCTATGCGGCTGGCACAAATACGAAGCTTGCCACAAAGGTGAGCGCAAACGGAGCAGATAATGCCAATCCAATCGTGCTCAATTTCCGCGGCGAGGCTGACATCTGGTTGCCGCCGAACGTAGCCTACAAGTTCATCTTTGCGCCAGGCTCGGATACCGATCCGCCGACGTCTCCCATTTGGACGGTGGATGACATCGTAGATTCTCAGCTCGTGACACTCTATGGCGGCGTTGACACCGGCATTTCGAATGCCTATGTAATCGACTTCGTCTCGAACTTCACGGCCTATGAGGACGGCATCGCGATCTTCTGGATTCCTTCGAACACCAATACTGGTGCAAGCACGATCAACGTGAACGGCCTGGGGCCAGTTCCAATCGTCAACCAGGACGGCAGCGCGCTGTATCTCGGCCAGCTCCAGGCGAATCAGTTTTCGCTGATCATCTACAAGGGGACCGGGTTCAATCTGATCGACTTTGGGCTACTGCCGACGATCAACACGAAGAACACTGACTACACATTTGCGATTGGTGACGCGAATAACATTGTACTCACGAATGACAGCGCTTCACACACCTGGACAGTTCCGGCAAACGCTACTGTGGCGTTCCCGATCGGAACCTCGATAACGCTGATTGCTGCGCCTGGGCTGGTGTCATTAGCAGCGGCCGTTGGTGTAACGCTGAATGGATACGCTAACGATGCAGCACCGCTTACGATCAGTAGCGGGTTCGCCACAGTAATCACAAAAATCGGGACCAACACTTGGCAGCAAACAACGCCAGGGCATCTTGAACTAAGGAGCTCGTTCACTGGCGCGCTGACAGGAATGACTGCAACGACTACCGGACAGATCGATGCGATCGTTAATGGCTCAACGGTATGGCTAACGAGGTCAGCAGGAATCGCCGCGCTCACGGGAACATCCAATGCCACAAGTATGACGTTAACCGGAATCCCTGCGGCACTTCAGCCGAAGTTCACGACGCTCGCGGTTTGTCACGGGCTGATAAATAACGGCTCTTCTGCTCTTGGTGGGCTCGCGTCTATCTCATCCAGCGGAGTCATAACTTTCAGTCTTGCCGATAATCCCCCGGCCGCCTTCACGAACTCAGGCACCAAGGGGCTTGCGGCAGGCTGGACAATCTCCTATCCGTTGTACTGAACATGAACCTTTCACCGCTGCCAATTCAGAAGTTTTTCTCCAACATCGGCTTGCCGCTGGTGGGTGGCAGGCTGTTCACATATATCGCAGGCACTTCAACCAAGGTTGCGACATACACCAATGCGGGTGGCACGCTAAATTCCAATCCGATCGTTCTTAACTTCCGCGGCGAGTGCCGACTGTGGATCGATCCTCAGCAATCATACAAATTCGTACTTGCGCCACCTGGATTCGATGATCCGCCGACCAATCCCATTTGGACGGTGGACGACATCACGGCCGCGCCTCTGGCATTCGACAACGCGTCCGTCGCCACAGGATCGGTCAACAACGTTTCTCTCAGCATTCCGCAAATAAGCTCGCCGGTAGCCTTCACGCGTGTGGTTTTCAAGGCCGCCAACACGAACACCGGGCCAACGACATTGCAGATCAATGGCGGCACCGCGGCCGATCTAGTGGCGCAAAATCGGAGCGATTTTTCGGGTGGAGAAATCCAGGAAGACGGGATTTACGAGGCGGTTTTTGATGGTGGCGCCTGGCAGCTTCTATCGCCTGCCATTCAGCCCCCGCAACAGCGCACAGCTTCTGAGGTTGCAGCTGGAACAACTCCAGTCAACTACTACAAATTTCCGGCGCCTTGGAAAGATATCTCTCGCTACGTCAGCGACAACTCTGGAGCCACTGATGTTCTGGCGGAGATGCAGGCAGCATTCGCGGCAGAAAAAAACATAATCATCCCAGAGGGGACGTATTTGCTCAATGGAACGAGCGGCCAGTTGGCCTTGCAGACAAGGCCCGGCATGCGCATCGAGGGGGCTACGCGAGAAGGTACGACATTGCTCGCCGGTACGTCAGGGATGTATATCTTGGGATATGACGGAGCGCATTCGAATGTGTATGTCGCCAATCTCCTGCTGAACGGAAATAACTTGGCGGCTCGCGGGTACTCGTCAGTTTCTCCATCGCAAGGCTCATCTGGAAATCTCATTCTGCGCAATGTACGGGCAGCGCTCTGCTCTGGACCGGCCATTTATATCAAGCTGATGACCTATGCGGACCTGTGCGACATTTTCGCCAGTTCATCCGGGGAAGGGTTAAATCTCGACACATGCTTTGATTCTCAAGTGCGCGGAGTGAGCCTGTTTTGGGATTGCACCTCATCCGCCTTGAGTCTCTCCGAATGCTCACAGATCAAGATCCTCGGCGCTCGTGCGTTCACTAACCCGAGCGTAACGTGTCCGAGAATTGTCTATGTCAATAGCTCGTCAACCTGCGGATTCTATGGAGTCACGTTCGAGTCTCAAAGCTCAACGCCGGTGGGAGCTGAGCTTGAAGTTGATCGTGCTGGAACGCGTGAGACAGTCAACCTTGAGGTTGATGGATGCGAGTTTATCGGCACTGCGGCGACCAAGGATTACTGCATAAAGATCGGAACATCGAACACGATCTATAAGCCGTTGTTTCGTAATTCACGATTCTTCAAGCCAACCACAAATGCATCTGTACTGGTAACGAATGCTTCATTCGCTGTTTTCGATGGATGTTCTGACATCGTCAGCTACACGCAAACGAACTATGTCCCGCCATCGATCAATCAGAACAACTCAAGCACGATCGAGGTGCTGGATCGCGAGTACTCCGGCGTGCCGAAGGCTATCAAGCGATACGCGACCGCCAATAATCAGAATGTGGATCTCTTGCAGCTGACATCGGAATACGCACCGAGTGGAACCGGCACTGCCACAGCCGTCGGTTTCGGCGGCGGAGTGTCATTCGGCGGCAGAAACCCGGCAAACATATATCGCGAGGAATACGCGCGTATATCCATGTCGGTGCAGGCGGGTGGATTCAACGGCGCAAATTTGGATTTCTATACCCGCAGAGACGCAGGTGTCGCGGCTCAGCTTCGTGGCAGCTGGACATACCTCGGCCATTACGAGCCAGCGCAAGACAACTTCTCGAACCTCGGGAGCGCCGCGCTTCGATGGGCAGTGGTCTATGCAGCCACTGGGGCTATCAACACATCAGACGCAATGACGAAGACCGGGGTTGCGACAATCGACGATGTCGAGCGCCGAGTCGCTATAAAACTGAAATCTATGATCAGAAAGTTCCGAATGGTGGATGCCGTTGCCAAGAAAGGTGATGGCGCCCGAATCCATTTCGGAATTGTCGCTCAGGATGTTGCCTCGGCGTTCGCTTCGGAGGGATTGGACCCCAGGAGATACGCACTTTTCTGCGTTGATGTATGGCATGAAAAAGAAATAGATGTAAATATCGGAGATGAGATTTCTCGTCGAGTAATTGCCTACCCGGAGCCGGTGGATGGCTCGGTTGAGGTGACTCGGCTCGGCGTAAGGTACGACGAACTGCTGGCATTCATTATTGGCGCACTTTGAATGAGCATCACTCGCCCCCCGACGCTGAGTCCGGAAGAGATGGACCGACTCCTAGAAAGGCTCGCGGATCGCGGAGCGCGAATAACCATGGTTGATCCTCGCGTCACCAGCGTTCAGACATGGATACTTGGAACGATCGGCGTTGCCGTCGTCGGCCTCGCCGGGTGGGGTATTCAGAGCATAAACAATCTGAACAACACGATGACCCGTGTTCTAACTCAGAACGAATATAGGGACGATCACGTCAATCGAATTGAGCAACACCTGGAATCGGTCGATGGCCGAGTGGTCACTCTAGAACGGAAGTCACGGTAATGGATGATCCACTGATTCAATTTCTGGCATCGCCGACGACAGACAATCATTCGGCCAGTGTGGTGCAGATCGAGTCGACGAAGATTCTGCCTATCCTGGTGCTGCTGACATTGCTCTGTGGGTTGTCGATCGGTCTGACGGTCTTTGCGTTCTCAGCGGCCCGTAACGCCGATCGAGAGACTCGCATGCTTGAGTACTATGTCATGGAACTCGATGGGAAGCTGATGGCACAGAACGTCATCGACTCATCGCGTAGTTGGTCTGCACAGAAGAAACAGCGGGAGAACTCCAAATGAGTGGCGGCGGCGGCGGAACGAGCATCATCAACCGAATCGCGGAAGGCGCGCCGATCTCGACCGAGGATCGGGATGAACTGCGAGAGATCGCATCGCGCAGCATCCCCTGGTGCTCGCGCGTCGATGCACTGCGCGTGCTCTTCATCCTATGGAAATACCTTCGCACATGACCTTACGACAGAAGCAATCGCTATTCGTGCGACTACTGGCTCAGCTGATCGATGAAGCCTACGCGCGCGGATATGAACTCACGCTCGGCGAGGGATGGCGACCACCGGAGATGGTCAAGATCTACGCCGATGACGGGCGCGGTTCTGGCACGAGCCTGCACCCGGATCGCTTGGCGCAGGATTTGAACCTGTTCAAAAATGGAGTTTGGTTGAAAACCACCGAAGATCATCGCGAGCTCGGCGAGTGGTGGGAGAAGCTTCACCCGCTGTGCC
>JACCDR011330248.1_pt1 | contig 17274 bp, 28 predicted proteins | sample 7446431 | NCBI WGS metagenome assembly JACCDR01 (sample SAMN15323443, study PRJNA562643) | freshwater metagenome | isolation source: river surface water | place: USA:Blue River Watershed | collected 2017-08-17
AATGCCAATGTTCAAAAGCTTCTCTTTCTAGCTTACCATCAAGATAGTCTTGTAAACATCCTTGAAGAATTGGCAATAATGCTTCTTTTAATTGCTTAACAACTTCTTCACGGTCAAAATAAATACATTTATTTTCTCTCATAATTATTCACTTTCTTTTATGAATTTAAAGATGATACGGCAACGGCAATTCCTGCAATATATCCACATGTAATTCCTATTATACACATAACCATTGAAAATAAACAAATATTATCACGATATGGAAGTGCTAGTTCTTTAATTGTACTAATAATAATAGCCAACATTGTAAAATACAAAGCAGTAATACCAATAACAAAAATCACAATCATAATTATTTCCTAAAAACTGTTTGAGCTTCACCTAACTTAAAAAACATAACAGCTTCTTGTTTATAATGTTTAATAGTGAAATTAACTATCTTTTTTATATCCCCCTCATTGCAAGCAATGAATACTGGTATCATCCTCTCTTCAAACACTTCACCTTTAGGACTCTTCCATTTACCCTTACTTGGTGTTAGGATAGTCATCCCTCCAGTTAATTTTTGGACCCATCTATCCCAAGTTCTATGATGCCTTGTTCTTACAGGCTTATTATCAACCATGCAAGGTACAAATATTGAATACATATTTATCATGTTGCAGCTTTCTTCCAGTACTCCACTGAATCACCTTCTTCTCCGTAATCTTCAATTACATTTAGGACATTGCCCAATAAATCATCATAAAAATCATTCTTAAATATTCCATATTTATTTAATAAATAGTAATGTCTTATTACTCTAGTAATTCTTAGCCTATTATGGTCAAAAGGATTTAAATGCCAGGAATGTTTATCTAAATTGAAATCTTGAATCTTATGTTCTGTACTTTCAATCCAATTCCCAAAAAATAATTCAAAACCTAAATGTTTACAAAATCTAGCATATTTATGATTATATATACTTCTGGAATAACTAAATTCGTCTTTTAATTTTTTAATAGTATCATCATCTAACAATGGTGCATCAGGATTAAAATTACTCTTAACATCTGTTGGGAAGAAATACTGAATAAAATCATGACTATTCTCATATTCTTCATCTGATAAGTTAGATATAATTGTAATATCTCTATCCAAAGACTCTAAATAAATAGATTTTCTTCCTAATAGGAAATCTGCAAATGTCCAGGGTTCATCTTTTTTATGCAAATCTGAGACTGTAAATAAATTATCTTTTTCAGAAAATTTATTAAAAATATAAGACATCTCTCTATTTTCTATTTTTTTAACTAATGATTTTGTCATTTCTTCTAAAAAGAATTTATCTAAAAAGCTCATAAATACCTCATAAAAAAAAGCTACTAATTAAAGTAGCTTTCTCACAAGTGTCATCATATTGAAAGAAATAATTATTCTACAACGACATGATCTTTATCAGAACGAACAGTAAAAGTATTTCCCTTATATCCAACCTTATTTAAAATTCTTCTACTAATCCTAATATTACCCTTACTGTCTACCATTAATTTAGCAACAACAGGATGTTTCCATGCAACCTTAGTAACAAGAAGCAATCCTTGTTGAGTAGACTTACTAATAAATGCTGTATCCCCTGCTTCCATTCCTAATTTATCAATCATAAAAGTAGGAATAGTCAATCTTCCACTCATAACTTTTCTAACAACTGATCCCTTTGTAGCTGGAACAGTGCTAACTGTCTTAACTGATTTCGGTGTAAGAGGTACTTTCTTTTTAGGACCGCTAACAGCATTTGGATTATAATTATTTAAATTTAATTCATTGATGTCATGATATAGGATTACTGTAGTAGGCATTCCATTCTTCAAGAATGTGTGATTACTTCTTGTATAATACCATTCATCCATAATTTCATCCATATATTGATGAACATATTTTTGAACATCATAATGATCTACGTTGATCTTTGTAGTCTTTCTTACTGACTTAGTAACGTCGTATGCAGTAAACATACTTCCAGATTCTAATAGGTTTTCGACTTCTATTTCTACTCTATCTTGTAATACCATTTTATATTTCTCCAAAAAAATTATCGTATTAACTATTATAGAATTAATTTAAATATAAGATTAGTAAATACTCCGTTTTTTAGACGATTTACACGTCTTGATCTGCCAATAATATCCCCTACTAATAACTAGTATTTATTTAATAGGACATCCATTTAACTGATGGAATTTTTAAGACAATCTCTTTTATACACTTATATCCCTGTGGGATATAAGTAATATGTATTTACTTTGCAAACATTCAACGGCTTTTATCTTATAATTAATTATCCATTAACTGGTTTTAATGCACGACCAACAGCAATACGGATACCGAGTTTACGATTGAATGGATCATTCTTGTCGCAAATTGCTTCGCCTACAAGAGTTTGATTATCGGGAGTAGTAATCTCTACGCGAGTCTTACCACCCTTTGACTTCAACCTATCGTGCATATCTGGAGTAATCTCATTAACAGGTCGTAGCTTACTACCAACTATACGCCAATGCATTACTCGAACCTTATGACCAACTCTACGCAAATCTCCAACTGTTACATAACTCATATTTTCATCTACCTTTCTTTTCTAATTGTTTGTTTTACTCTTTCTGTCTTCTATCTTCTATAGCTTTTATATTTAGGACTAAACTAATCTCTTCTAAATTTTAGTAATCTTATAGCCAGTAGCCCTACCTAAAACTTCTAAAGCTTTGTTAATCTCTTCTTGACTAGGTTTCTTTAACTTAGCCACTTCTTCTTTCCATTTTCTTTCTGTGTATTCTATATCATTTAAATAGTAATATTTATTTCCGTTCATAATAATAGCAGGCCCATCTTCTCTATGGAGCCTTCCATTAATAAACCATTCTTTGTTTCCATCTGCCCATTCACATGCAGGCCCATCTTCTCTATGGCATAAACCATTAATGCACCAAAGTTTATTTCCATTTTTATATTCAACGGCAGGACCATCTATTCTATGGAGTTGATTTTTATCATTATACCAACGTATAGTTCCTAATTCATCAACTGTTACTTTATATGTCTTCATAATTTATTCCTAATTAGGACTAGTCTTGCTTCTTCTTAGGGTCATTACCCTTATATGCGTCCTTACTGCAAACAGTACAACGCCATGTACCCTCTTTTGCAGTCATATTAAAAACACGTTGTCCTACTCCATGAATCTTATCTTGCTGCGTATTTACGCAATTGTGTTGCATTACTTTTGTCATAAAATTATCTTTCCTTTTTGTTTGTTATATACTATCTGTTGTCTTATTTAGGACTAACTTCTTTAATATCATATAAATTTTTAGCAGCCCATTTACTATCCACCATTTCTATTCCATAGCCTACATCGTCATACCAAGATTCTTCTCCACCCTCGATAAAACAAATGAAGGGGGTATCTTTCTTAAGAACAAGTTCGACAGACTTTTTACATTCATCTAAAAAATTATCAACATCTTTCTTAAAAAGCCAACCTCTAATATAGGGTGTTAACCCTTGTATACTAACTTGATACAAATCATTTGCTAACTTAGCGGTTTTTACTACTCCGCTATTCTCAGCTTCTAATTTATCTGCTAATTCTCTTAATTGTTTTGGTGTCATATGCTTCATATTTTTAATCCTTATATTCTTTTGCTTTATACTTATTATTCCAATGTCTAAGTGTCAAATTAGGCATATACATAATAGTTGTTGAAATATAGCTAACACTTCGGACTAATGCAGGACCACCCATAGCCTTTCTCTCTTTATCTGTATCAGGATACAACTCAATTGATAATCCTTTAGTACTTAAAAGTTCCATCTTTTTACCAGATTCACTTTTAAGAAATTCATTAGTAGGCTCTGATCTACTCAAATATATTTTATTACCACCAAGAAAACAATTAATACCTAAATCAATTTTATTCTTAGGTGTGTCATAACCTATTGATATAGTCAAATTAGGACCAGAAAAAACACATTCTACTTCTATGTTCTTAAGTTTCATCGAATTATTAATAATCTTATATTTCATAACAGTCTTCCTTACTTACTAAATTCCATTAAGTATTTTAATAGGACTTTAACAAAACAAATATATCCTTTAACTAAATTCGCATAAATATAATGGTTTTACTTGATATTCTTTAAATACAATCATCTCATTATTTAGGACTCCACTCTCATTAGCTTTAGCGAAATAACTATCAAATCCTTTAGGAGGTAATGAGGATGTTGGACCTTTAGGAACATAGTAATTTCCCATAGCTACTTTATTCAAAAACATAAAACATCTATTACCACCCTTACCTCCCCAAAAGTTAGTAGCATAATTCAAACTCTTTGTACTCTGATCTGAAAAATATAAACCATTGGAAAACATTTTTCCACTTATATAAGCAGAACTAGGAGGATTAATTTTAAATCCTGTCTTTAAAATACTTAAACAATTACTACTAGATGTACCGTGCCATAACTCCCACGCATTACTATATTTAGAACAATTCTTCTCGAATTGCTCAGTCATTAAATTAATATCTAATATGTAAATATCTTTTAATTTATAACCATATGTGCTGTAATGCATTGATTTTTTAGTAGAATTAAATATCTTCTCTACTCTACTAAATTCAGATTTATCATCAAGCAAACTCATCTTCACGTTAAATAATTTAGGCTCTTCTGTTTTTATATCAGAATTATCTTTTTTTGGATTATTAATTACACTAGCATATGACGCATCCAAACCATCTAAAATATTATCTTGTAATTTAATCTTCTCCTGACTTCCCATAAACGAAACAGGATCAAACTTTTTATCAACTTTTTGAGGAATTAACATTAAATAATTGTCTACTGATTTTTTATACTCAACTCCAAATTTTTTAGTTTGAACTAAATTAGCAATATTGCTAAGTAAATTTCTTGCTTCGTAAATACTCTTTTTTGTAACAATACCTAATGGAGTCTTAAATAATCCTGAATCAATATTAAATTGGATTTTACTACCAGTGGCATATGATATATTATGTGCATTAACATCTGTAAAATATTCAATTAAATTACTTGTAACCTTACAAGAAGTAATTTGTTTCTTTGCTATCTCTTTTAAACTACCCTTAACAGTAATTGAAGTGTCAGAAGTAGAATCTAGTGTATCAACTTTTCTGTAACAACCTCCATCGTAATGAGAACTTGGCTTTGTCTTCTCTCTTATCTTCTTCTCCATCCCAACTTTGCCCAAGCCAGGAAACGACTTCTTCTGTAAACTATCTCCAATCCTTCCCCACGATGTTACAACATCTCCATTATCATGTAACTCTATAATCCAACACTTGTTAGAATTAAGACCCGCTGATGTAAATACGAATTGTTGTTTTTCTATTACTGCCATATGTTTAATACCCTACTACAATAAGGTTCCTATTATCAAATCTTCTACTTTCTATTTTAAAATAAATATTATATTTACCACTCCTATTAAGAACCTCAATTGCTCTATCTATATCTGCTAATGCTTTAGATATATCTTCATTAGTTGGTGCTTTTAGTTTAGCTACTTCCTTCTTCCATGTAGTTTCTGTATAATGGATACCATTTAGATACCAATATTTCTCTCCAGTAGAGTATTCAATAGCAGGACCATCTTCTCTATGCATTTTTCCGTTGAGATACCACTGTTTATATCCATTGTGTTCAATAGCAGGACCATCTTCTCTATGGCATTGATTATTAATATACCAATATTTATTTCCATTTGAATATTCTACAGCAGGACCATCTTCCCTATGGAGCTTTCCATTGATGTACCACCACTTATCTCTATTTTTATTTTTAATAGCAGGACCATCTTCACGATGGAGTTGACCTTTTTCATTATACCAACAAATAGTTCCTACATCATCAACTGTTACTTTATATATTTTCATAATAAATTACCTTTTCAATACATAAATACTCTTACCAATAATACAAACCATATCAGCAACATAAACAGGACTGGAATCTGATTTATTATAGAAATGTCCAAATTTATATGGATTGTATCCAATCTCTATCCAATCGTAACCATATAAATAATTACTTATATGATCTCCGTCTATGTAATTCCCCCTAATATATGCATGAACATTCTTCCTCTTCTGCTTCAAGACTCTCTCCCTACCACCCTTATTTACTACAAACTTAACATCTTTAACAAATGCTGTCTTACAATGACCCACAACCTTACCCTTATGTCTAACTGACAATATCTTCTTATGAAGATTGTAGTAAATGTCTACTCTTGGATTACTAAATAAAATACTCATTTTAATTTAGCATCCTTTCCATATATTCTTTCAAATACACCCTCATGACCAATTCTTAAAAAATTTACCTTGTAAAAATTATCAATGTCATTACCAATCTTCTCTAAACTATCTTCCTTATTCAACTTAAGTGTAAATTTCTTTCCAATCATTTTTTCTAATGTTAAAATAATATTAGGAACTACTTCAATTGGATTGTCTACAATACCATTCTTTTTCAACGATGGTAACAAAAACTTAAACCCCATATAAAACTTCAATCCAGTAGGATTACCATCCACACCACCATTAACGTAAACCCTACTCAATATCCAATTCATCTTATCTACATTAATTGTATACTTAACTCCCATTTCAACCCCACCCATATCTAATGTAGTCTTTACTTTCGTAATGTCACAGAAATGCTTCATAACTATTCTCTCTTTCTTATATTAAAGAATACTCCTAATACAAATCAGGACATAACATCAAATAAACAAATAAATCCCCACTATACAATCTCTTATATAATGGGGATTTATTTATCTCTAACAAATTATTAAGCGAAAATACGCTCAACGTCTTCTTGTGAAGACTCAACAGGCTCAACTTGAGCCTCAACTTGAGGCTCTGCTACTTCTGAAGTTACAACTTCAGTTCCCTCAGTAGCTTCTGCTTCCTTTCGTTGTTGACCAACGAAATGACCAGCAAAATCACCAGAAGTATGCAGTACATAGCCTGGACGAGTACGACCACGACCCTTACGCTCTCTTGCTACCTCACTTCCATTCTCATCAACAGTAATGTAATTAACTTCTACTGCTGACTTTACAGCCTTTGCTGTAGTTGGAGTCTTAATAGACCCGTCTGCTAAACGCTCACAACCAGTAATAACACGATTGCCGTCAGCATCTACAGTAGAACCAGTAGCAGGACGACCTCGGCCCAATACCTTACGATCTAGCTCAACTCCAGCAGAGTCTTGCATAATCAAAAACTTGGGCTGCTTAACTGCCTTCGCAACCTTAGCCTTTACTGGCTCAGTTACCTCAACTTGAGGAGTTACCTCAGTAGTTGCTGTTACCTCTGTTGCTGTTACCTCTGTTGCACCTTCGACTTGACTTTCAGTTTGAGTAGTTTCCATAAAATGTTCTCCTTTCTATTTGTGTTAAGTTCATCTTTATGTCACTCATTATATTCTAGTCTTTTATATTCTTAAAGTTTAGGACAAAACTTTATTTCTTCTTTTTCTTTTAAACCACTATTCTATAAACACTTATAACAAAATTAGCAATCTTATTACAAATATTTTACCGTAGTGGAAATTTCTTTAAAATTATCTCTCCTTCTTAAAGGCATTGGCTAACTTAGCAATAGCTGATTTCTCAATCTTGCTAATTGTAACCTTATTTAATTTCATCTTCTCTTCTAATGCCTCAAAGGTAGGACGTACAAAGTCTACTGAATAATCCCTTGGATATCTATATCCAATTACTGTCTTCTCTTGTAATGTCAAATTAGCTTTATTACTATCTATTAATTCTCTCAGAATTCCTAAATCGTAATTTGATTCCTTCCTGTCTTCTATCTTCTCTACTGAATCAATCAAACTTTCATAGTCATCTTTCATACTACTTGCTAACTTCGTAAATGTCACATACTTACCACTGTTCTCCTTCTCACCCTTCTTACCAAATTCCCTACGAATACTCCATGTGGCATATGTACTAAATTTATTGTTTGTACTAATATCAAATGAATTAATACAGTCTAATAGAATGCTCTGTCCGTAACTTATTAATTCACTTACATTTAAGTTAATACCCTTGAATTTAGATTTACTTGCTAGATCTGTAACTAGACTTAAATTAGCCCATGCTAGTATTTCTCTATAAGAAAGTGATTTCTTATACCAACTAACTAGTTCTTCTGCTCCAGTCTTATCAACTACTTTATTCTTTAAAATTGCAACCCTATATCTACAATAATTAAATTGCAGAAATAATAACTTCTCGTCCTCTACGTCTAATAGAAACTTATCATCCTTCTTACTAAAATATTTAGGCTTATTCTTTATCTCTTTCTTCAAAATCTCTTTCATCTTATCTTCATTGCGGAATAAACCATTGTCCACCCACCTACTTTCCCTTGTTAATATATTCTTTAACAAAGCTTCGTCGTAAGGCATTAATCCATAAGAACTTATGTTATCTATCACTTTTTCCATATTTTCTCTCTTCCTTTTTAAAGGTATTAACTTTACTTTGAAATGTATAAAAGAACTAATCTACTGTAGGACATCAATCCTAAGTAGATAGTATTTTTATTTAAATTAAGTGAACTAAATTGGTCTAACTCTTTATCTCTAAACCATTTGACGTGTGCTTAACTTCTATAAACCTACTATCTACTATCTGTACATGGGGCAACAAACACCCATCAACTTTAGTAGACTTATAAAAATTAATTCTATAAAATCTAGTAGGACTTATCGCTTTAATTACCATCTCACACCCACTAGGACATAATATATGACCGCGTATAAAGGCTAACACAGTTCCTTCCTCATATCTCTTATTACTAACTGTATTACCTTCTACTACACTATCATTATCTTCTATCATGCCTAATTGAGTATCCATTATCTTCTTCTCCTAAATATAACGCAATTCCATATCTATTTTAAACTAATAACATCTATATATTTCCTATAACCTACCAATTCCTACACAATTTCTCCTCCACAAAAATCCCGAATCTTATAAATTTTATAAATATATTAACTTTAATATATTGTTCTATCTATCCCAAAAATCTTATCTAAAGTAGTTACAATTCTTCTATCTAACATCTCTATAAAAATTCTAACTAAACTAACCCCACTATCTAAAAGAAAAAATTGAACAAAATCCACCACCAACAAAACCCCCACTATAGGTATACTCAACAATGCTAATCCCAAAAGCAAAACACCTAAACATAACTTAAAAACAAATACAACCCCACACCTAATACAACTAAACATATATCCAACATCAATTAAATCAATGCTAATTGAACTAATCCTCGAAAATATACCTCTAACTTTTAAACCCATATCTCAACCTCAATCTCTTATTTCGCCCTAATGGAAATATCTTTTAAAACAACAACTATATCTAAATGTAAACTGCTACCAATACTACACTTATATATAATCAGATTGTTAAATTATTGAAATATCAATATACCCAATTCGGTGCCAGAAAAATTTTCTCAATTCAGTGTTAAAAATACCCAATTCAGTGCTATACTAAATTACCAATTCAGTGGAATAAAAATCCCCCCAATTAATTCAATTATCTATCTAGTTTTGTTTTTTCAAAACTAATCCCCTTCTTCTGTAACCACTTCATTATATTAACCTTCATCTCTTCCCAATTGCCAGGGAAATCCTTCCAAACTGTATAATTAGCAACGTCATTCAATATGCAAATGTCTTCTAAATACTTATAGTCCAACTGCTGACTCCATGTTACCATCAAATATACATCCTTTACCTTATCCTTGTCAGATGCTACCTCTATTGGCTCATCTAACTCATATCTTAATACCGTATTCTCTGTATGAAACTGAATTTGCTTGTTGTACTCTACTATCTTCATAAAAATTACCTTTCTATCTGTTAATTATATTTCTCACACACTATTATAGATTACTACTCAAAATCACAAAACCTTCATCTGTAAAAACTTATATCCACCCCCTTACTATGATATATCTCATACACACAACTACACTAAACATATCACCTACTAAAACCTAATCTATATTAAAATCTATTAAAGTTAACTTAACCCATCTACTAGAGATGGCCAGAAACCTATTTAGGAATTTTTATAGACCATTTTAATAGGTGTACCCATACTCAGACATACCTTAGTATAGAAAAGTGAATATAAACGCTCCTATAAGATATCTAATATCTTAATCAAAATCAACTATCACCCAATTTCCATCCCTATCTCTTCCAATATTGTTGTATGTTATATCTCCTATTGGAATGTTTATATACCTCAACTTCTCTAAAATAATATCCCTACCCTCAACCTTCTCATACATACTTCCACCCATATCCACTTCCTCACTCTCATAGTAATACCTTCCCCTATCCTCCCCCCTACTCAATACCCTAACTCCTAAACTATAAAAATTAAACCTCTCCTGCTTCAAACTCACAACCTCCATCTTCCACCTCTCCTCATAATACTTACGAACTACGCCATATCCCATAGCGTAAACCTCACTACTACGACCCTTTCCTATTAATCTCATCTTAATCACCTATCTCAATACCTTTCTCCCACCTCAAACTACTATTTCTAAATATATACTATATATATTAATATATAATATTAATATATATAGTATATATTTCAAACAAGATACCCTCATAATTATATATTAATATATATTATATAATAATATATATTAATATATAATTTAAACTTCATGAGAAGTTAGGACAAAAGTTAGTTAGAATAAAATAAATGTCTAAATATATTTTTTATAACTAAAACTAATAATCTCAATTTAGTGGAAGAAACTATTATTGAAAACTTCAATTCGGTGGCAGAAAATTTTCCCAATCTAGTGCTTCAAAAACATATTTATTCAATTAGGTGCCACATGAACTCTAACCAAAACCCTCAGAAACACACCTAGAATCGTTTATAGATGGTTTTTATTCATAAGTAATACCTAACCTCATCTATATAGAGAAAACACTAATATCATATCTATTTTAAAAGAAAAAGAAAGCAAAAATTTAATAGGTGGCCAATCCATGTTTCTTTTTTTTAATTAATGTTTCTTTTATTTAATAATAAATAGTATTTATTAATCCATGTTTCTTTTATTTAATATAATTAGGAGTTAAAGATTGTTTATTTGATTAGATTTGTTAATAGTTTGGTAATAGCTTTATAACTTATTAATTTGTATAAACTTATAAGGAGAAGAAAAAAGAGACGGTTTTGTTATAGTAATGAACATAATAAACAGTTGTTAATAGTTAAATAATTTAATATTTCTTAACTCATTAGATTAGCAGCATTTAAGTTAATCATAATAATAATTCTACACAAATATTAAAAGGATTTTTCTTAATTATTTATTCTTTAATAGTGCATATTACATAACTTCTTATATACCAAGGGTTTACATCATAAGTTGTTATTAGTTATTGGGATATAATAAAAGGTTAGGTATAAGGGAGTCATGTGAGATAAGTGAGATATTTTTGATAAAAGATTTAATATCTAGTTCTGATTGTGGGTGGTATTGGAATTTATTAGGATGTAAGTAGTTAGCGACATAGACTGTATTATAGGGTAATGACAGTTGTGATTTAGCGAAGTTATGTAGTAGTGGGTTTCGTAGAAGCAGTATAAGTGAGTATAGGTATTCGGATTGGTATTTATTTTCTTTTGGTAGTAGTAGGTTTTTGGTAGAGATAGAGTTTTGGTTAGGTAGGAGGTATTGTTGTAATAGATTAGAGGCAGAGATAGAGTCTTGGTGTTTGGATAGCATTAGTTCATTAATTGAGTTAAATTTAAGATAGGAGAGTTGTAGTGTTAGGTTGTGTGAGGTTATTTCTTTTTTTATATAGATAGAATTATGATTTTGTGATATATGGATATTAATAAAGAAGGGTGTATTTGTTACATTATAAGAGAATAGGATATAGATATTAGGATTTAGGTTGTAGAGGGGTAGATAGTATATTAGTAGGAATGAAGACATACCTTGTTGTTTATCATTTAGGTTAAACAGTTCTAATTCTTGTGAGTAGTTAAGATGATAGAAGGTTGGTATATTTTTGAAATTATTAGGATTTAGGGTGAGATATTCTTTATAAAGCAATAAGAGTGAGTTAGATGATAGGTTATTATAGTTGTTAAGTTGTGCTAGTATTAATTTACCATTATGTATTTGTAGTAGTGTTTTATTTTTTTGTGGTAGATTGAAGAAGGGTATACTTGGTAATTGTGTAGGGTTTGAGTATTTGTTTGGGGTATTTGCTTCTGTTATTTGTGCTAATGAATTATTGTTAAGTAGTAGTATGATAGAAATTAAGTATACTAGACATTTCATATATAGTATTATAGATTTAGGTAGTTTAATATTTTAGAGAAATAATTTTGGTAGATATAGTTATTTGAGTATAGTTCTTTTACATTATTATTAGTATTTATATTTGGGGGATTTTTAATAATTTGGGCGATTTGTTCTGGAGAGATGACGGGCCAGTATTGGTTATTGAATTGTGGGTAGTTGTCGATATTTTTTTGGAATTGGAAGGATTCTGGTTGTAGTAGGATAGAATTTTCTTTATTACAGAAGTCTTGTTGACCAGAGTAGTCAGTAATAATTAATTTTTTATTATGATATAGAGCTTCTAGAGCAGGGAGGCAGAAGCCTTCGCCTTTAGTTGGTAGGATGATATAGTCTGAGTATTGATATAGTTCGTCTAATTGTTGTCTTGAGTATATTTGTGTATCTACATGTATATTTGGGTTATTATTATATTTTTGTTTTAATTCATTAATAGTTGAGTTAGCTTGAGAGAGGGAGTCTGTTTTGAGGAATAGTAGGGTTTGGGAGTTTTTATTTTGTGATTGGAACCAAGCGTGTAGTAGTTCGTGTATTCCTTTTCTTTGTTTAAAGGTTCCAATAAAAGTAAAAGTTAGTCTATTAGCTTTAATATCTTTAAGTTGTTGTTTTAGATGGGGTTGTGATTCATTTGTTATAGGGGTTGGTATAGGATGGGGTAGTAGGAATATTTGTTTATTTGGTAGTAGTTGTTTAAAAAGGTTTAGGCAGAAGTTTGAGGGTGTAAGGATGGCTGCATTTTTATTTAGTATATTGTTCCAATGTTTAGGGGGGGTTGTAGCTTCATAGATAGCAAATTGTAGAGAGGGTAGTTTGCTAAGGTTTTTATTAAGGAATCTGTGTTGTATATCTGGAATGGAGTGGAATATATTTAATTTGGGATTTTGTGTAGTTTTAGTAAGTGGTGATAGGAAGTTGTAGAGTGTATTATTTTTTTCTAAGTAGTTGATAGGATGTAGTTGTAGTTGATTATTTGGTATAATAGATTGTATGGTGGAGATAGCTGACTGAGAGTAACCAGAGTTATTAGTAGAAGCGAAGTAGTTAATCATAATAATTATTATAGATTAAATTTATATATTTCTTTATATTTAGTTATGTATAAGAAATCTTCTTCTAAGTAGCATTTGTCATGAATATACCAGTTTTTTCTCCCATCACTATATTCTATAGCAGGGCCATTTTCTCTGTGATATAGACCGTTAATAAGCCAACATTTAGTTCCATTGTTATATTCGATGGCAGGTCCATCTATACGATGGTATTTGCCATTAATGTACCACTGTTTATATCCGTTTTTTTGTTCAATAGCAGGCCCATCTTCTCTGTGTCTTTTGCCGTTAATATACCAACATTTGTCTCCATTGGAGTATTCAATAGCAGGTCCATCTGTTCTGTGAAGTTTTTCATTTTTGTTATGAAAGGAGACATCTCCATATCTATTTTCTATTTTTTTATGATAATTTTTCATAAATTGTATTTATATGTTTCTTTATATTTTAAGAAATATAAGAATTCTTCTTGTGATAGATATTTTCCATTTATATAAAAAGATTTATATTCAGTTTTATATTCAATAGCAGGACCATTTTCTCTGTGAGGTTTACCATTTAGATACCATTTTTTAGTTCCATAAGGAAGTTCGATAGCAGGTCCATCTATTCTGTGATATTGACCTTTATTATTGTAAAAATAAATACTTCCATATTCATCTATTTCTTTTCTAACGTAATTTTTCATAAATTGTATTTATATAATTCTTTATATCTAATTTGGTATAAGAAATCTTCTTCTGAATATATAATTCCGTATAGGTAATAATATTCATCTCCGCTTTTATATTTTACAGCAGGACCATCTTCTCTATGTCTTCTACCATTACGATACCATTCTTTATTTCCCTTCTTATCTTCTATAGCAGGACCATCTTCTCTATGAAAATAATCATTTATATACCAGTATTTACTTATAGAGTTTTCAACAGCAGGTCCATCTATTCTGTGGCATTTTCCATTGATATACCATTCTCTATCTCCATTTCTCCATTCTATAGCAGCGCCATCTGTTCTATGGAATTGTCCATTTTTATTGTAGTAATAGGTATTACCTTCTCTATCTGTTTCTTTTTTAACGTAGTTTATCATAAATGGTAATTATAAATTTCTTTATATTTAAGGAGATACAGGAAATCTTCTTCTGTGTATTCTTTATTATCTAGATACCATTCTTCTTTAAAACCATTAACGTATATAATAGCAGGCCCATCTTCTCTGTGTTTTTTGTTGTTAATATACCAATGTTTAGTTCCATGAGAATATTCTACTGCGGGTCCATCTATACGATGTGGTTGGCCTTTTTCATTGTAGTAAAAAACACTTCCAGATTCATCTATTACTTTTTTATAAAAGTTTTTCATAATTGGTAATTATACTTTTCTTTATATTTAGTTAAATATAAAAATGTTTCTTTTGAGTAAAGTGTATCATCAATATACCAAGATTTATTTCCATTTTTATATTCAATAGCAGGACCATCTTCTCTGTGCTTTTTGTTATCAATAAACCAAAATTTATCTCCGTAAGAGTAAACTACAGCAGGGCCATTTTTATTATGGAGTTTACCATTAATATACCAATACTTGCTCCCATTTTTATATTCAATAGCAGGACCATCTATTCTATGGAATTGGCCTTTTTTATTGTAATAGTAAGTAACGTCTCCATCTTTATCTACTTTTTTTGTATGATAATTCTTCATAAATCGAATTGATAAATTTCTTTATATAAAACTTCGTATAAGAAATCTTCTTCTGTTGTATATTTAATACCATATAGGTAATAAAATTTACATCCATCATTATCTTCAATAGCAGGACCATCTTCTCTATGACATAGACCATATCTATACCAAGAATTACCTTTAATATATTTACATGAAGGTCCATCTACTCTATGGAATTTTCCATTAATATACCAATATTCAATACCATTGGAGTATTCAATAGCAGGACCATTTTCTCGATGAGGTTTACCATTAATATACCATTCTCTAGTTCCATCTGCGCATTCAACAGCAGGACCATCTATCCTATGGAATTGTCCCTTTTTATTGAAGTAATAGGTATCTCCATTTTTAGATATTGTTTTTTCAGCATAATTCTTCATTTTGATATTCTGAGATAGATACGTCTTTTTAAGGAATTAGATAAATCCTACTCTTGATTGTTTCTTTTTAGATGAATTATTGCCTACTACTGATTCTAGAGCTTTATCTAGGTTCCATGAGTTTTTCATAAGGAAATTAGATACTAGATTAGTTTTAACAGATTCTAATTGAGCAAAAGAGAAATCATCTGTTTTATCAAGTAGGTCTTGTAGGTCAATATTGCTTAGAATATCTCTATGGAAATTACTGATAAATTTTTCTCTTAGATTTTTATTTGGTTTTTTGAAAGTAAATACTTTATCAATTCTTCCAGGTCTTAAGAAGGCTGGATCAATATCTTTGATTTCTTCATTAGTAGAAAATATTCTTACAGATATATTGTTTGATTTTTTGACACCATCTAGGGCTGAAAGGAAAGAGCAAGCTACATCTGATCCTGACCCTGATCTAGATAGGTATTCTATATTAATATCATCGAATATAACAATATCAGATGGATCATACAACATATCTTCTAATGACTCTTTAGAGAAAGAGGCATTAATATCAGAAGTTGTTACAATCGAACAAGTTAGATTATGATATTTAGCTAAGTCTCTGATATATCTCGTAAGCATGGTTTTGCCATTTCCTGGCTCTCCAGTAAATAGTATGCCTCTATTCATAGAAACGCCGAATTTTTTAGCTTCTTTTCTGTATTTTAGGAAATGTATAGAGTTATCAAGAATTTCATTAATAAAATCATCATCTAGTATGGGTTTATTTTGTAAATTTATTGATTTTTTAACATTATTTCTCATAAACTTAATAATCTTCCAATATTCACCTTTTTTGAAAAAAGTAAATTTTAGGGAAGTTATATGAGGAGAACCCCAAGGTGAGCAGAAAGAGACGAATTTGATGGGTGTAGTTGATTTAGTTTCATATAGATTTAGATAGGATCTCATTGGATAGATTTTTGATTCTTTTCCAAAAGATTCACCTTCTAATTGAATTCTTGGGAAATCCTTATATGGGCTATTGGAAGAAATTAGATTTAGGAATTTATTTGGATGGCAGTCTGGTTCTATATCAAAGAATGGGGAATAGATTGACCAATCTGCATTAGAATTATCAATAGCTAGAACATTATCAATTGTTGTACCTAATAACTTAGCTACTTGAGGAAAGATAAATGTTTTTAAATCATCTATAATTGAGAAGTATTTGAATTCAGCCATTTTATTTTTTCCTTTGTTTATAATTTTTCTAGTTTTTTCGTCATGTCTTGATTGTACATCATCAATTAATGAACTTATTCTGTGATGTAGTTTAGGATGTATTTTTGTCATTATTTATCTTCTAATAGTTTTCGGAATAACCTTACAGTATTCTGAACGTTAAATTAATTCTTCCTGGCTTTTTCATTTGTAGGTATTTCGGAGTAGTATTATGGAATATTTTTTTGACTCCATGAAAGGCAAGGCGTTTTGATCTTCCAAAAACCAGAGAGTCTCCAGATAATAATAGAATTGAATTTAATTCATCTGACCTTTTATTTCCGCCAATAAGGAATTGTGCAGTTGCACCAATAGATATAGACACTATAGGATATCCTGACTGAATAGATTCTATAGACTCTGAATTATCCTGA
>JACCDR011710721.1_pt1 | contig 17259 bp, 16 predicted proteins | sample 7446431 | NCBI WGS metagenome assembly JACCDR01 (sample SAMN15323443, study PRJNA562643) | freshwater metagenome | isolation source: river surface water | place: USA:Blue River Watershed | collected 2017-08-17
AAAGGGTCTCGGGGCTGGTGATCAGCATGGGGATTTGGGGACTCAAATTGTTGAGAGAGATTTTAAAAATTTTGCGTTGACCAAGGTTTTTACAGATGAGGTCAAGTGGATGGTTCATAATCATCTTGAATTATCCAACGCCGCTTTTCGCAAGAACCCGAGGGACCCTGAGCTTTGGCAAGAACTGCGCAAAAAAGGTGTTGTAGGTTCTCGCTTATCTAGACTGGTCATCTTTACGGCCATCGACATTCGTGCAACTAATCCGGAAGCTTGGAATGAGTGGAAGGCAAAACTCCTACGTGATCTTTGTCACTGTTTAGAGTCTCAGAAGGCTCAGGACTACTTTGAGTTTCAGAAGAGGGCTCGAAAAAGGGGTTTGGACTTTTCTATTGAACAGATGGAATCGCTTTCGCCGGTGCTACTTGAAAGTCTCGGAGTCGAAAAGCTAGTTCAAGATCTTTGTGTAGTTCTAAAGACCCAAGAGATTCATCCTAGGGTTTTAAAAGCCGGGCACAATGAACTTTGGATTCGCTTCTATAATTCAGAAGATCAAGCCGGACTTTTAAGTGAATATGTGCATCGGCTTTATTCGCTAGGTTTAGGGATTCGTCATGCGGCCATTCAGACTATACCAAAAGTGGGTGTTTATGACTGGTTCCAGCTGAATACCCAAAAAAATCACAAGCAGATTGAGCTGTTGTTAAGGCAGAAGACCATTGTAAAAACTTTGCCTACGGTGCAATTCGAATCGATTGAGCTGGTTTCTTCAAATCATGAAGAATGGGTGCTGCTCTTTAAGGCCCTTGACCAAAGTGGTTTATTGGCTGCCGCAGCAAGATCGTTAAGTGAAGAAGGCGTGAGTGTTCAGTCAGCCCGTGTTCACACCTGGGGTCGGAAGGTTGAAGATGTGTTCATCTTAAAGGCAAAAGAGAACTTAGAGCCGCAGCTCTTGGTAGAGAAGTTGAGGCAGAGGTTGCGGGTTTAAGTCGGAATCTAACGCAGCTTCTTTTTAAGGCTGTTGACGAGTTCCCAGTTGCGGGCATAAGGAACAACGTCTTCAAGGCCGACCATAATGTAAACGCCAACTTCATCCATAATTTTTTCAGAAAGGTATTTTTTTTCAACTAGCGAATTGACGTCTTCAGCACGGATTAAGTTTCCGGTCTCTTTCATGGAGTCGTTTTGCACATCGTTTAGGTTAACTTTGCGCATACCTTTACTGTTGGGTTCCACTTTGCGAGCAAAGAGTAAAATTCCGTTTAAGATGCGAACTTCTTGGTCGGTCAAAGACGGCATGCGATCTTTCTCTTGTTTGAAAAGCCACTCATTGTACCAATCAACAAATGAAAACAGTTCGGTTGGTCGTGTGTTTGTAATTTTTTGGCTTCCGTCGCCACGATCTTCCTGAGTTAGGTACCCCATCTCAGTTAAGGCTGCCACGACACTTTGCATTTTGTTTGTCGCCTCTTGGAAGATCTGAATGGTGTAGTTACGAAGTAAAACTGAAGAAAAAGAGACGCTGCCGTTTTCGTCGACCTTCCCGTATCGATGCCCCACCAGGTTTAAAATTGAAATATATTTATTGACGATATGGGGTGGAAATCTTTCCTCGTCAGGATTGGCATTTTCCAAAATCTTAATCTTTTTATTGGCCTCGCGTAGATTTTCATTCAGCGTTTTCATGATTGCGCGCACCCAAACCGGAAGTGATTCTAATTGCTTTGTCAGAGAATCGTAGGGGAGTGCTATGACTTCGGCATCCTTGGTCGCTTTGACGTTGGCACTGCGAGGTTTCATGTCAAAAAGAGCCATTTCGCCAACCATGGCGCCAGGGGCGATTTCGGCTAAAACAATTTCCGAAGTACCTTTTGTTTTTGTGATAACAAAAGATCCAGTCTTGACGATATACATCGCATCCGGAGGATCGCCCTCACGAAATAAATAAGTGTCCTTCAAGACTTTTTTTCCCTCAGCCACCTCAACCTCACTTAATCAGAGTCGTTTTTATTATCTCTGCAAAAAAGAGGCTGTGCAATACGACTAGACCAAAGAATTAAAAGATCATCGCTTTGCAGTCAGGTGCTATGCGAATAGCACCTTCGGTCGCCGCAACAACTTTTTCAGGTGTTAAATCTGGAGCATATTCTTTTAAAAGAAAGCCTTCAGCAGTTACCTCAATCACACCGTAATCACTCACAATTTTTTTTATGCAGCGAACTCCAGTTAAGGGGAGTGTGCATCTTGTACGAAGTTTTGAATTTCCATCTTTATCTGTGTGCTGCATGGCTACAATCACGTGGCGAGCTCCCGCTACAAGATCCATAGCTCCGCCCATTCCCTTCACCATTTTTCCGGGAACCATCCAGTTGGCAATGCTGCCATCTTGATCAACCTCCATAGCACCCAGTACTGTCAGGTCAACGTGGCCGCCACGAATCATAGCAAAGCTATCAGCACTTGAAAAAAAGCTAGCACCTTGCAGAGCTGTTACGGTTTGTTTGCCAGCATTGATGAGGTCTGGGTCCATATCCTTTTCAGTGGGAAATGGTCCCATGCCCAGCAATCCATTTTCACTCTGTAACATAACGAATTTATTTGATGGAATGTAGTTCGCAACTAAGGTTGGAATTCCAATACCTAAATTAACACAATAACCATCTTGAACTTCTTGTGAAATTCTTTGAGCAATTTGTTCTCGAGTCAAAGGCATGATCCATCTCCTAGTTCTTTTTGAAGGTGCGCTGTTCAATGCGTTTTTCGTAGCCTGATCCTTGAAAGATTCTCTGGACATAAACGCCTGGGGTGTGAATTTGATCAGGGTCTAGGTGGCCGATCTCCACGAGTTCTTCAACTTCAGCAACAGTCACCTTGCCTGCCGTTGCTGCCATTGGATTAAAGTTGCGAGCCGTTTTGCGAAAAATCAAATTGCCAAACTTATCGCCCTTCCATGCCTTTACAAACGCAAAGTCGCCTCGTATGCCTTTCTCAAGGACGTAGTCGCGCCCCTCAAAGTTCTTGATCTCCTTGCCTTCAGCTACCAAAGTTCCAACACCAGTAGGAGTATAGAACCCAGCGATACCAGCACCACCGGCTCGAATTCTTTCTGCTAAGGTTCCTTGGGGGCAGAATTCAAGTTCTAGTTCGCCACTCATGTAGAGTCTTTCAAAAAGGGCATTTTCTCCGACATAAGATGAAACCATCTTTTTGATTTGCCTGTTCTGTAAAAGAAGTCCAAGACCAAAGTCGTCAACTCCAGCGTTATTTGAGACGCAGGTCAGTTCCTTGATTGGCATTTTGCTTAAAACGCTGATGCAGTTTTCTGGAATTCCGCAAAGTCCAAAACCACCTAGGATCAAAGTCATCTTATCTTTGACATCAAAGAGTGCACTTTGCGCATCTTTAAAAACTTTTTTGCTCATAAAAATCCTAAGCCTTTTCAACAATCAAAGCGACGGCTTCTCCACCACCAATACAAAGGGTCGCCAAGCCGTAACGCTTGTTGTGAGTGTGTAGAGAGTGAATGAGTGTCGTCAAAATGCGGGCCCCAGATGCTCCGATTGGGTGACCAATAGCAATGGCTCCGCCGTGAATGTTCACCTTTTCTGCAGGGATCTCAAGATCCTTCATCGCAGCTTGAGTGACGACAGCAAAGGCCTCATTGATTTCCCAAAGATCAATCTCGCCTGTTTTCAAATTTGCTTTATTCAGAGCAGCCTTGATAGCACCAACAGGAGCCGTGGTAAAATATTTGGGATCCTGAGCAAAGGTTGAGTGAGAAACAATTTTTGCCAAAGGCTTTAAGCCACGTTTTTTAGCCTCTGATTCTGACATTAACACGTGTGCCGCAGCTCCGTCATTGATCTTGGAGGCATTCGCAGCTGTGATGGTTCCAGTTTTCTCAAAGGCAGGCTTCAGGCCTGGGATTTTGTCAAAGTTTGTATTAAAAGGCTCTTCATCTTTATCGATTGTGATAGTTCCTTTTTTTCCCTCGATTTGCACAGGTACAATTTCTTTTGCAAAGACACCTTTGCTCCATGCCTCCTGCGCTTTTTTGTATGAGGAAATTGCAAAGGCATCCTGCTCTTCTCGTGTGAAGCTTCTTTCGCGCACGCAAATTTCTGCGGCACTTCCCATGTGAAAATTATTGTAGGGATCCCACAAGCCATCTTTGATCATCGAGTCTGTCATTGTCGTTGAGCCCATTCGATAGCCCGTGCGTGAATTTTCAAGAAGGTGTGGAGCAAGAGTCATATTCTCTTGCCCGCCCGCAACTGCAATTTTGGTATGACCAAGAGTAATAGAGTCAGCGGCTAGCATTACAGCCTTGAGTCCTGATCCGCAAACTTTGTTAATTGTCAGGCAGGGGGTGGAATTTTTAAGTCCTGCAAAGAGAGCGGCTTGTCGAGCTGGTGCTTGACCAACGCCGGCTGTTAAGACCTCACCCATGATGCACTCATCAATTTCATCGGCAGAAACCTGTGCGCGCGTCAGAGCTTCTTTGATAGCTATGGCGCCAAGTTTGGGAGCAGAAAGTGTGGAATAAGCCCCTTGAAAAGTTGCAACCGGAGTTCGAACACTGCTAACAATTACGACATTTTCCATTTTTTACCTCAATATGTTGTCAATGAGACGATACTTTTTTATATTTTAGGAACAGAGTCAATTTGACAGGGAGTCAACGCATGTCAGCGATTAGTTTCATCCTTCTGTGTTTCACGCAAGCGGCCTTGGCTGGAAGTATTTCGCTCCCTGTCACTGAGGTGGAGAAAATTTTAATTAAAGGAACCGAAGCACAGGTGGTCCTGAATCCAAGTCCGGCAAATCAAGTTCGCATCGATGGTGTAGACGACAGTGGTTCCCCGGGGACTTACGGTGTTTTTCGGAAGGGGAAGGTGATTGAAATTCGCATGAATGAGTCGCTGGATAAAACCACAGGAAGTGAAGAATTTCGAAAAGGCCTTAGCGCTCGAGCTCCTAAGATTGAGATTGCAGGAGGGGTGGTTCCGGTTGAGGTTCAGGTTCGCCGAGGTTCTGTGACGGGGCAACGCTGGTCGCAGGACTTAAAGTTGTCTCTTATTCAGGGTCGAGTGCAGCTTCAGCAGGGTGTGGGAAGTGTGAATGCTCACGTCCTAAAAGGGGCAGTTCAAATCAGTGAGCACAAGGGTCGAGTTTTAGTAGATAGTTACGAGGCGCAGGTTCAATTGCGCGGTATTCAGGGAGATGGCGAAGTGCGATTGTTTTCAGGCTCTCTTCTTGGGGAAAAATGGAAGGGTTTTTGGACTCTTCAGACGCAACAATCTCAAGTCAAACTTCAGGATGTGCAAGGGACGATTCAGTTTGAAAATGGCAAAGGAGGTTTTCAGGTAGAGTCTCTTTTGGGGCGCCTTGAGGGGCAAAATCAAGAAGGTGTTGTTTCTGCACAGTTGTCTTTGGACTCAGAGCTGGATATCAGAACCAAAGGCGGCAAAATTCAGGTTCAATTGGCAGCCGGCTCTGGTGCAGCTCTCAACTTAAAAACAGATGAGGGAGAAATTTATGTGCCCTCTGATTTGAAGGTTGTCCGCACCGGGGCAGAAAAAAGTGTGCGCGGAAAACTGCGTGGCGACGCACAGCGCGGTCGAGTTTTTGTTCGTGCACAAGATGCGACTATTTCCGTGAAATAAGTTGACGCTTCTTCGTAAATGCTTCATTCATAAATGCTTCGGGCTTGGAAGTTTTCAGAGCCCCTTAGCTTATCTAGGTAGATGAAATTATGGCAAAAGTTGTAAAAAAGAAGTCAACGGCAAAGCCCATGGCAAAACCCTCAGTGAAAACCACAGCTAAACCAGGGGCAAAAGCATTTAAGAAACCAGCACCTAAATCAGCAAAACCCGCTCCTAAAAAAGCAGTGGCCTCCAAGCCAAGTGCTAAGAAGAAGGTTGAGAAGGCGACTCCGAAGTCTGTTGCTCTCAAGCCAGAAATAAAAAAGAAGCCCGAATTGAAGGCTGCTGTGCCAGCCAAGACTCCAGCTAAAGCTCCTAGTAAAGACCTTAAAGCGGCTTCATCGCCAGCTAAAGGTCCCGCTAAAAAACTTGAAAAAAAGCAAACGGCGGCGCCGATCCAAGAAAAGTTGGCCAAAAAAGAGGACCCGAAGCTAGTCAAAAAAGGTAAGGCCAAAAAAGAAAAAGAAAAAGAAAAAGACGAGAGTGATCTAGATGACGATTTCATTGCCGACGACGATATGATGGGCGATGAAATTGGCGAGTACGAAGAAGAACTGAAGGAGGTCGAAGAGGCCGACGAAGAAGTTGAGATTATTGAAGAGTGGACGGGCGAAGAAAAACCAAAAGGATCTGAAGAGATTATTCTGACGGATGCCGAAGGTCGCCGCTATTGCCGTGCTCGTGATTGCGATCAAATTGCTGTCGTTGAGGCGTATTGCCGCTATCACTATCTTTTGTTTTGGAAACGCATCCAGGTTCGAAAAAGAATTCTGGCTGACGGAAAGCTCGAACGCTATGTTGAAGAGTTGACCTCACGCTACCCAGACAAGTTTCTTGAGATGATCCGTCGCGATTTACGTACAGAAAAAGATTTCTTAGGCGCTATTCAAGAGCTGGAGATCGATGAATCAGCTGGAGAGAACGAGTTTGAAGAGGATACAAACGCGTACATCGAAGAGGTGCGCGGTATGGAAGGCACCAGCTCCGGTGTCGAGGACGACGAGTACTAGGAGACGCCCTCGTCTCCCTTTTGCAGACTCGATTTTCTTCTATTTTTGTACTTACTAAGCTAAGGCTCAAAAAATATCGCCTTTCTAGTTTAAAGGTCGCAGGTTCGGGACAGAAGCTATACTATCTTGAGGAATTTTTTTGACCATGTAGTTGGGCTGATTCTCCGGCTCTGTGATGTCCATTGAATTAACGCTTATAAGTTAAAAAAAGCCCACACCTCGCTAAAGATGTGGGTAATAGTAAGCTATACGTAGGGAGCTTTTCAAAATTTAGAATTATCTTTTTAGATTTCAGAATCCAATACAACTGCTGATTCTTCATTTGTTACAACCTCACAGCTATAGATAACTTCCTCACCACGCAAAGTTCCAGATACGATAATTTCAAAGTTTCCACTCAAGGCGTCACCTGAGGCGATGCTACCCTTTAAGGAATATTTCGCTCCGCTCGTATCGTTAGACAGCAAAGAGATAGATTCAAAACTAGCGCTTCCACGATTATTGTTCTCGACGACCGCCAAACACTTTTCGACTTGTCCTTGGCGAACCAATGTTGCAGCGTCAGCACCGCTCATTTCTGTTGATTTTGCCAATGAAAATTGTGGGATGATAACAAGGGCCGCAAGTAAAAGACTTTTCATAGAGATCTCCTTTTAGTTTATTGAATTCACACACCTCATTTCGAGGTTGCAAACAGGAGACCGCCATCAAGTACGTTATATTCACATTTAAACCTGCCAAGTTGACTATGCAATAGGCAACAATTGCCCCATTTTGTCAGCGCTTTGAAATTTTTAGCGTTTCACTTTACAGGTTCGGTACATCATGACTAATAGCCAGGATCTCCACAGTTTGAAGGCAGAACCACCAGCCGGCGCTCCTGTTGCGGATTTGTAAGTTTAACTGACACTTGAATATATTGAGGAGGAGATTGAAAAGCTCCTCAGTTGATAATTTTTGATGATATAATTCCATTTTTACATAAAAAATGGAATTATGTATTCCAAAATGCTTAGAGCATTGAAATCACATAGCTTACTTTTTTGGGAACCCTACTTTAGAGACAATTTGGAAAGCAGACCGATTGTCCAAGAGGCTGGGGTTTTTGCTTTATTAACGTCACTCGCTTCTGTCAGAGAACCGCCAACAAGTGAAAAACGCTATTGAATTTTTAATGATCTAAATCAAAACTGCAATCGGAGCCGAGGTCTTTGTAGGCTCCGGGGGCAGTGATTTCAATATGGGTTGTGCAGGAGTGTAGGGCCCAGTCTCGCGTAAAGCCCTCAATAGCTTGCACTGTCGTATGAACTTTTAAAATGCCGTCAGAACTTTTGGGTTCCTGATCGTAATTTAGAGTCTTCAGATCAACCTCTCGACCCTCGTAGTTAAAGAAGTCTTCAATGCTATCGCGGACCATGAGATCAATTTCACCAAAATCAGCAAAGGCAGGAGTTGATATCAACAGCAAAATTTTAATAAGCCAGATTCTATTTTTCATCTCAGGAAACTGCTTTTTTTTAAGCAAGTTGTCAAGAGACGGCCATTTGAATCTAAAATTTTCATGATTGTTCCAAGAAACTCAATGAGATCAGCCTGTGCTACCGTGATGACGATACTGGCTTAAAATATCTTTACTGCAGTTGGGTTACCGAGTAATCGTTTGTCAAATGACCCAAACAGAAAATGTTTTCACCAAAAATTGGTCAAATTTCCAAATTGCCCTGAGGTTTTGTGTCAAACTAATTGGTCTCTTTGTTTCTGGGACTATTTCATGAAAGCACCACTTTTAGCTCTTCTTTCGTTAGCTTCATCTTTGAGCTTTGCCGCAAACGGTGATTTTAGGATCACTGCCAAAGATCAGGTCTCTATTGAGGCAAAAGTGGTGCTTCTTGATATTCTAAAGAAATACAATCTAGAGCGTTATATATACACCAGAGACATTGTGATTGAGTCTGGCGTGATTCCTCGTAGTCATCCCGTCCTCACTCTTCAAGCCGAAGAAAAGAATAAGCCAGATGATCTGCTTGGAACTTTTATTCACGAACAAATGCATTGGTACTGGATCGAAGCCAGCCCAGGAAAAGACAAAGGACCAAGGCTTGACTTTAAGGAGAGGTATCCATTTGCTCCATTCAAGCTTCCTGAGGGTTCGGGTGACGAATCGAGCACTTATCAACATCTCGGTGTTTGTTGGCTAGAATACCAGGGGCTTATTCAAACAGTTGGTTTAGCGAGAGCCAAAAAAGTTCTATCGGAGAAGAAATACTATACTTGGATCTACAAGATGGTACTGACTGATACAGAGTTTATTGCCTCTGTTATGAAAAAATATAAAATGGATCATCCAACTGGTCATTAGGCACTCGTTCTGCTTAGGGCAGGTTTATCGCTGAATAGACGCACAAAGGCGAGTATAGAAAACATTGCAAAGCGGGTGCGTGATTGATATTCGATTGTCAGAAAACAAAAGGAACCAAAATATAAGTCGGTAATAGGGTCCGACGTTTCTACTTGCCACCGTAAACGGCAATCTATTGGGGGAATCATGCTCAAGAGTTTCACTCTGGCTGTCTTTGTCGCTCTCTGTTCAACCGTGTCTCTGGCCTCGCAAGACTTTCCGAAAGCGCCGGATTCAGATTTAACTCCAGGAAGTCTTTGCAGCCACCCAGACGCTTACCGCTACCCGGAAAAAATCAAATATTGCGAGCGCGATGTCACCCCTGGCGAGAAAAAAGCAATTTTTGTTAAATACGATCAAATTGGATTTCGAACACGCTCTATGAATCGCATGGACTTTAAAATTGATCATTACATTCCATTGTGTGCCGGCGGCAGCAACCAAGACGACAACCTCTGGCCTCAACATAAAAGTGTCTATGCGATCACAGATCCCTTAGAAGAACCTCTTTGTCATAAGATGGCAGCCGGTGTTCTAAAGCAGAAAGAGGCCATTGAGCTGATTGTTCGAGCTAAAAATAATCTGGATCAAGTCCCAGAGATTCTGTCTTACATAGAATCACTTTAATGAAGTTTATTCTTCTTATCAGGGATACGTTTTCCGCCAAACATGCGGGGGCCTTTTTTTTCCTCTTCAAGCTCATCATCTTCAATTAAGTCATCTTCATGATTTCGTGGAGGAGACAGCTCTTCGCTCTGCTCGGCCCGAGACAGGGCATCTTCTTCGGAAGACAAGTCCTCATTCAAGAGGTCGGCCTCACTGACTCCTAAAAGGGCATTGGCTTGGGCCTCCAATGAGGAGTTTTCTGTTGTAAACTGAACGTAGATTTTTGAACCCTGAAATGAAATTTCTTTCCAGGTGTAGGGAACGTCGACTTCGCCCTCGTTCTCGAGGTAGTCCATCATCAGGCTAGCGGCTGCATCAACACAGTTGTGAATGCGTTGAATAGCGTCTTGCTCCTGTTGAGAGTAAGCCATAGAAACCTCAAAATTAGCCTGCGAGAGTCGTCCCGCCTCAAGATATCCAACGCGAAGCATTATTTCTCCAGGGTAAATACGTCCCTCGATCAGAATTTCAGCGGCCTCTAAGTACTCCGCAAAGCTTTCATTAAAGACATTCTGAATCTGTTTCGCATATTCAGCTGGAAAGGCAGTCCATTTTTTTGAAGTTTTAAGACGTGGATTCACGAAGATTCTCCCTGGCACTTTGACATTCGCAAAGGGCTCACCTATAACTCACTTTTTGCTATGACACAAGAGGTAAGGATCTATGGAAAATCTGAACTCCGCCACAGAAAAGTTCAATACAAATAGCGACATTGGGCAAGGGCGCGGGGTCTATATTTCGACCTACGGCTGTCAGATGAACGTAAACGATACCGAGCGCATGTATTCATTGCTTGAAATGCAGAATTTTTCACCAGTTGAAAAGCCAGAAGATGCCACCTTGATTATTATTAACTCCTGCAGTGTGCGGGAAAAGCCTGTTCATAAAGTTTATTCTGAGGTCGGGACTTTTCGTAAAATGAAAGACAAGAATCCCAGCCTTAAAATTGGAGTCGGTGGTTGTGTTGGTCAGCAAGAAAAAGAGAACTTAATCAAGAATCAGCCGATGATTGATTTTGTCTTTGGAACCGATCAAATCGACAATTTGCCGCAATTGGTAGCAAGGTCGTTTGAGGGCGAAAAGAAATTAGTCAGCGCAAAGTTTGAGCACAGGACTCCTTACCACATCGATACGATGGTTAGAAATCCTGGAGTGGCGACCTTTGTGAACATTACTAAGGGTTGTGATAACTTCTGTACATTTTGTGTCGTTCCCTACACTCGAGGTCGCGAGAAGTCTCGGCCTTTGCAGCATATTCTGACGGACATCCGTCATCTTGTGAAGAGGGGAGTAAAGGAAGTCACGTTGCTGGGGCAAAATGTAAATTCCTACAAAGCCGAAGAAGGGTTTGATTTTGCAGATCTGCTGGCAAAGGTGGCCGTGGAGACAGAAATCGAGAGGATTCGGTATACGACGTCTCACCCGAAGGATTTCAATCAAAAGCTTGCAGATGTGATGGCCACTCATCAGGATAAAATAATGGAGTACGTTCATTTGCCATTCCAGAGTGGTAATTCGCGTATCTTGGATCGTATGAATCGCAATTACACCCGAGAGCACTACTTAGAGAAAATTGCGATGCTGAAGAAGACCATTCCAAATGTGGTTTTTTCAACTGACATAATTGTCGGGTTTCCAGGCGAAACCGAAGAGGAATTCCGCGATACGGTGACTTTGGTTGAAGAGGTCGGTTTTGAAACTATTTTTGCTTTTAAATATTCGCCTCGCCCTTTCACTAAGGCAGCAAAATTTGAAGATCAGGTTGCGGAAGATGTTAAGACCGAGCGCCTCAATCGTCTTTTTGATTCTCATGACAAGATGGCTTTCGAGCTGGTCAAGCGCTATGAGGGGCAGATTTTAAAAGTTCTTGTGGAAAATGTGGATCGAGAAGACGGTAAAATTCAAGGCAGAAGCTCTGGAAATAAGCTGGTGCACTTTTTGGGCTCGCCTGATTTGATTGGAAAAACAGTGAACGTTAAAATTACTAAAGCCTTTCCGGCGGTTTTCAGAGGAGAGCTTGTCTAGGTCATGAAAGATTTGATACCTCTCAGTGGACAAATTGTTTTTTCGCAGGCGGTGGAGGAGGAGTCCTTTCATCAGCGTGATTTAGTGCAGCTCTATCCTTACGGTCTTTCGGTTACAACCGATGTCAATCGTCCTTTCTTGCTATTGAAAGACGAATCCCAGGAACTGACTTTGTCTGTTGGCGTAACTCCGATCGACGCGGGCGTCTTGCTGTCGCAGTCGAATAAAATGTTAGCTGAGTCTTCGCCCCATAAGTTCTTGCTTGTTCTATTGCAATCACTGCAAATTGAAATCAAACAGGCTGTCTTTGTCGAGATCAAAGGGGCTCACCAGTATATCAGGTTGTATGTCAGTGGACATCCTCAGATAAGTTCAATCAAGTTACGCGCGGATGAGGCCATGTCTTTGTGTTTGTATTTAAGTGTGCCAATGTTTTCAACCAGAGCCTTTATCGGACGCTCACGCCATTTGGTAGCCGAGCTCGAGAGCGGCGCAAAAAAAATCAAAAAAATTCAAATTGAGGATAAAGGTTCTGGATATCTGAATTAGTCTTTGCCAGAATAGGCCATGACTCATTTGCCACAGTTGATTCCGGATTTAGGTGTTATTCTTGTTACTGCAGCTTTAGCAACACTGTTGTTTAAGAAGCTCAAGCAACCAATGGTCTTGGGATATTTGGTCGCTGGACTTTTAGTGGGACCCCATGTACCTCTTTTTCCGAGTATAACTGACAAGGCAAACATTCAGGTCTGGTCTGAGATCGGCGTGATCTTTTTACTTTTTAGTTTGGGCTTAGAGTTTAGCTTTAAGAAGTTGATGAAGGTGGGTGGATCCGCCGGATTTACAGCTATTTTAGAAGTTGTCTTTATGCTGGGCCTTGGGTACTTGGTCGGGCACCTTTTGGGCTGGAACACCATGGACAGTCTCTTTTTAGGTGCCATCCTTTCTATTTCCTCTACAACCATTATTGTTCGAGCCTTTCAGGAGGCCGGCCTCAAGGGACAGAAGTTTGTCGATTTGGTGTTTGGGATTTTAGTGGTCGAGGACATTGTCGCGATTTTGCTTCTCGTCCTTCTGGCAAGCTTTGCTGCTTCTGGAAGTTTTTCGGGCTGGGAGTTGGTGTCGTCAGGATCTCGATTACTATTCCATGTTGCCATTTGGTTTTTGGTGGGCATTTTTTTAATTCCTCTGTTTTTGCGTAAGATTCGTCGCTTGTTAGAAGACGAGACGCTAATGTTAGTCGCAGTCGGGCTTTGTTTTTTGATGGTGATGATAGCAACACAGGTTGGGTTTTCTCCTGCTCTCGGAGCCTTTGTGATGGGCTCACTGCTATCTGAAACGCCTGAGGGCGAAAAGATGGAGCATGTTCTTCAACCCATCAAAAACCTTTTTGCCGCTGTCTTTTTTGTCTCTGTTGGGATGATGATTGATCCGCAAGTTTTAATCGAGCGCTGGGATTTGGTTATTTTAATCACCCTGGTGACAATTGTCGGAAAATTTATAAGTTCATTTTTGGGGGCTTTTTTGTCGGGGCAGTCCAGGCGTCAGTCCTTTTTTGCGGGAATGAGTCTGGCGCAAATTGGAGAGTTTTCTTTTATCATTGCTTCTCTTGGTGTCAGCTTAAAAGTCACAAGTGATTTTTTATACCCCCTGGCGATTGCTGTTTCTGCGGTGACAACATTTACCACACCGTATTTGATTCGTTACTCCGATGCCCTCTATCAGGGATTAGATAATCTATTGCCTCAGTCTTTAAAGAATCACCTGGATCGTTATCAGGCGACCTTTCAAGCCAGGCAATCTGAGTCAGTGGCCAGTCTTGTGGTCAGAACCTATGGCCTGAAGATCTTTTTGAATACAATTATGGTTTTAGCTGTGATTGGTGCCTTTCGTTGGGTTGTTTTACCAGAGGTGCAGAACTTTTTTTCAGAAAGCCCTATAGCTGGAGCAGTCGCTTTAATGTTGTGCTTGACTTGTTCGGCTCCTTTTTTATGGGCGGTGATTCGAGGGGCTCCTGTATTGGGAAGTGAACGCGAACGTGAACAATTGATTAGCTTGCGTCGCCTGCAGGTCGGTCTTTTTGTGGGTCGCTTGGTGTTGGGGTTTATTTTATTGTCCTTGCTGATTGGTCAGTTTATGACAGCGCAAGTGACCTCAGGAATTGTCGTGGCAATGGTCTCTTTGGCTTTCGTTTCTGGACCGTATTGGGTTAAAGGATTTTATAAATCCATTGAAAAGAATTTTTTGAATAATCTGACGGAGAAGGAAAGACATGAAGTGTTGTCTTCCGAGATTCCACACAATATTTTACCCTGGGATACAAGCCTCGAAACCTATCAGCTGTCTCCCGAGTCGACTCTTTGCGGTCGGTCTCTTATTGAACCTTCATTTAAAGAAAGATATGGAGTGACTGTAGTTGCTGTTTTGCGTGGCAAGCGCTGGTACTTTGCTCCAGATGGAAGTTTTGTCCTGTGGCCCTATGATAAATTATTGTGTTTTGGTAGCGAACAGGAACTAAAAAAGTTTCATTTTATGATGGAAGCGGAAAAACCTCCTTTAGTTGAAGATGCCTTCTTCCCTGGCAACTTTAAACTTCTTTCTCGCGATGTGTTTGCTGGTTCTGCCTTAGATGGCCAAATGATTCGTGATGGGGGATTGCGCAAAATCCTAGGAGGCCTTGTTGTGGGGGTGGAGCGTGGCAGCGAGAAAATTTTAGGACCCAGTGGCGCCTTTCAGATAAAGCAGGGCGATAGGCTCTGGGTGGTTTCGGATGGAAGTGACTCAACTTTGACTGAAGTCTAAAGGAGAATTCGATGGATCAAATAATTCCTGTTCGTGGAAAAAGACCTGCTATTGGCGACAATGTTTTTATTGCTGATAATGCGCGGCTAATTGGTGATGTTGAGGTCGGTCAGGATGCTTCTATTTGGTTTGGTGTGACGATTCGTGGAGATGTGATGCCAATTCGTATCGGAAAGGGTGTGAATATCCAAGATGGCACAGTGATTCATGGAACCTATGGAAAATGGGGTACGACCCTCCATGATCGAGTTACTATTGGGCATTTGGTTATGCTGCACGGCTGTCAGGTGGGGTGTGGAACCTTAGTCGGAATGGGGTCTATTTTGATGGACGGTGTAAAAGTGGGCGAGCATTGTTTAATTGGTGCGGGGACTCTTTTAACCGAAGGAACAGAAATTCCTCCCCGAAGTTTGGTTACAGGGCGTCCGGGAAAAGTAAAACGTCTTCTGACTGATGAAGAAGTTAAAATTTTGGAGCAATCTGCTGACAACTATTTGCTGTATAAAACTTGGTACGAGTAAGGTCGTTTAGTGATTGAACTCTATCAAGTTTCGTCTCACAATGTGTAAACCCTCAATCAGGAGTCCGCATTCGATGGAAGTGCCTTACGCTTTAACTTTTGATGATATTCTTTTAGTTCCTCAGTATTCTGAAATAACCCCCACAGAAGTTATTCCCAAGGCGTTGTTTGCCCGAGATAAATACTTAAATACGCCTATTATTTCTGCAGCGATGGATACGGTTACAGAAAATCGCATTGCCCGAGTCATGGCGCAAAATGGTGGCTTAGGAATTATCCATAAGAATCTATCCATTGAGGCTCAAACTCTTGAGGTTGAAAAAGTAAAAAAATACGAAGCCGGAATGATCTTGGATCCAATTACTTTGGGACCTGATCATCAAGTGCAAGAGGCTGTCGACCTGATGGAGAAGTTTTCTATAAGTGGAGTTCCAATCACGGTTGATGGTGTTTTGGTGGGAATCTTAACAAATCGCGACTTAAGATTCGAAGAAAAATTCAATCAACCGATTCGCAATCTCATGACTAAAGAAAATATGGTAACGGCGAAAATGGGTACCACGCTTGAGGAAGCAAAAAAGATTTTGCAAAAGCATAGAATCGAAAAGCTTCCTGTGGTCGACACAAATGGAAAGCTCAAGGGGCTGATTACCATTAAAGATATCGAAAAGGCCAAAAACTATCCACAGGCGACGAAGGATGGTCACGGCCGTCTCTTTGTCGGAGCTGCTCTGGGTGTGGGTGCAGATTCTCGAGATCGTGCTGATGCTTTGGTTGCAGCAGGGGTTGATGTTTTGTGTGTTGATACGGCCCATGGTCACTCAAAAAATGTTCTAGAAATGGTTCGATATGTTTCGAGCAAGCACAAAGATGTTATTCTGGTTGGCGGAAATGTTGTCACGGGAGATGGAACTCTAGCACTTATAGAAGCGGGTGCTGAAGTTGTAAAGGTTGGAGTGGGGCCTGGAAGTATTTGTACCACTCGTGTCGTCGCTGGTGTGGGAATGCCTCAGATTTCCGCTGTTATGGAGTGTTCACAAATTGCTAAGAAAAAAGGTAGGACAATTATCGCAGATGGTGGCATTAAATATTCAGGTGATATGACTAAAGCCCTAGCCCTGGGCGCAAACTCGGTGATGATTGGAAATCTTTTGGCAGGGGCGGAAGAGTCACCGGGTGAAACAATTTTATTTCAAGGTCGAACTTATAAAGTTTATCGAGGAATGGGAAGTATTGGAGCCATGGCCAAAGGATCTAAGGATCGCTATGGACAGATGGAGATCGATGACTCTGAAAAGCTAGTGCCCGAGGGAATCGAAGGTAAAGTGGCCTATAAGGGGGCGGCGTCTGCTGTTATTCATCAGTTGGTAGGCGGCATCAAATCAGGAATGGGCTACTTAGGGGCACGTAATATCGATGAACTGCAAGCAAGGGCAAAGTTTGTTAAAATCACGGCGATGGGGTTGCGCGAGTCTCATGTTCATGATGTGAGCATCACAAAAGAGGCTCCCAATTACAGAATGGAGTCTTAGTCTATGCGTGGCTTTATCATTCTTGATTTTGGCTCTCAATTTACGCAGCTAATTGCCCGTCGACTGCGTGAGTTGGGGTATTACTCAGAAATTCATTCATATCAATATTCGACCCAAGAAATTCTCGCAAAAAAACCGTACGGAATTATTTTAAGTGGTGGGCCGAACTCCGTTTATGAAGCAAACTCACCACAAAGAAACACTCAAGAGTTACAGGGAATCGCGCCGCTTTTAGGTGTCTGTTATGGAATGCAACTTTTGACTCAGCAGTTTGGTGGAAAGGTTGCTCGAGCTGAGCATCGTGAGTATGGTTTAAATTATGTAACATGGACTTCGGCTCTGGACGGTATTCCTGAAAAACAAAAGGTGTGGATGAGTCACGGAGATTATGTCGAGAAACTTCCCCCAGGTTTTGAGATGATTGCGAGGTCCGATGGAAATCATCCAGCAGCAATGAGAGGGCCTGGCGTCTTGGCCTTGCAGTTCCATCCCGAAGTTTCTCACACCGAGCATGGTTCGGATCTTTTGCGATATTTTGCACTAACTATGTGTCAAGCCGAAGCTAGTTGGGATGCTCCGCACATTCATGATCTGCTGATGCAAC
>JACCDR011858196.1_pt1 | contig 17259 bp, 13 predicted proteins | sample 7446431 | NCBI WGS metagenome assembly JACCDR01 (sample SAMN15323443, study PRJNA562643) | freshwater metagenome | isolation source: river surface water | place: USA:Blue River Watershed | collected 2017-08-17
GCCAGAAGAATTAGACATAATTGAATTAATCGAAAATATTCCTAAATATAGTCTAAGAAAAGATGAACAAGGAACAATTTTGATTGATCATGGAGATGGGAATTATGAGGTCGAATTTTGTAATTTACAAGGAGTTTCGACTGCCCAAGTTGTTTTAAATGAAAAGGATTTTATAGTAGCATGGAAAGCAACGATAGAACAATGGATAAAATAAAAGTAGAAAAAGGAAGTGATAATGTTTTTACGGATTTAGGATTTCCCGAAGAAACCGCTAAATTAATGAAGCTAAATCATGATTTATTTCTTCAATTTATAGATGACCACGAAAAAGAAAAAATCAAGAAAGAATACTATAATCAAGGATTAAACAAGGCTGTGGATATTGTTACCGAAATAGCTTTGGACAAATCATTTAATGATCTTGATGGTGTTAGACTTGCTTTAATAAAAATAGCTCAAATAATAAAAAATAAAAAGATGAAATAAATGGCAATAATTAGAAAAACTTTAAAACAAATATTAAAAGAAAAAGAATTATCTAATGAAATTCGTTTTAGTTACGATAATGATATAGACGCAATTTATTTTACTTTGATTGATGTACCATCAAAAGATAGTGAAGAAATAGCCAATGGGATTATTGTTGACTATGACGAGCATGATACTATTATTGGTATTGAAATATTAGACTTTCATAAGAAAATAGAGAATGGTTTAACCATTGATGATTTACCGTTAACCGATGAACAAAAAGAAAGAATCCCACGATATTTATTCATTCGTGATGAAGATATTGATTTTTCAGATATACCAGCGTTAACCGATGAACAATTAGATAATGGTATTTGGATTGACCCTAAAAAACAATCTTTCTGGCATTGGTTAATGTTACCACTTAGAGAGAATTATTCCCAATGGGAAAAGCATTTTAAAAAAGATGATAAATACACTTTTTGGAGATATTTAAGTGGTCATATTGCTTCTGGTGGGATTGGTTTTGGCTATCAAAAACATCGCAGAAAACCATTTTTAACTAATAGTTTATTTAGATTTTAAGTAAGTAAAAAAAATGAATAAAACAGAACACATTTGGAATAAAAGCTCTGGTATTAAACCCACCAATCCGTTAGCCTTTCAAAATCGACAAAAACCACCATCCACATTTCTTACAATTAAGCAAAAACTAAAACTCATGGAACAAAATAATAAATAAATATAAATAACTAGATAAATATATACACTATAGCTGGTACAATACGTATGAACACTTAATAGGTAGTAATATTAATGTCGTTAAAGACCAAAAACATAGTACTCAAAGAAATAGTTTATTCAATCCCTACTCACCGATTAAAACAATGGGTGATAGAGGCATTAGAATCTGGTTATATTACTGAAAAACCAGATTATCGCAGCAGACGCTCGATGAGCAATGCGTTGCTTCAATTATCGGATGACCAATTAGTTTCTTTGATGTCATTGAACATCTCGTTATAGATCGGAAAAAGATCGGATAAGGTAGCTTAGGGGATTAAGGTGGATGACACTTACTCCGAAGCTACCTATTCGTTTTACGGGCGTGGAGGGACTCGAACCCCCGACCTGCTGATCCGTAGTCAGCCGCATTCACCTCTTTGATAAATTTGAATTGCCAAATTTATTCTAATTCGTCATCTCTCATTTTATTTAATTCACGGGTTTGAAATCCGTTCTTTTTACTTAAGTATATTTCAATATCTTTAATCCTAGCCTGTAAAATTTCTAGTCTAAGTTTTGCCATTTCGCCACGATGCTTGATATGTTCCTCTAGGTGAGCAATCCTATTTGCATCCATTAAAATCATATCTTCCATCTTGTTTTGATATTTATTTAATGTTTGGTGGGCTTTCCCTAGAATCTCTTCTTTTTGTTGTGTTAAAACATATCGGAATAAGGGAACTAATAATATTTGTACCGATAACAGTACAACTTCAAGAAGAGTAAAGTTCATAAATTAATTAAGAGAGATAAATAGATATGTCTGTTATCATTATCTTATCTAATATATGGAGAGGTGTTAACGATGAAATTAAGCGAACTTGAAAAAACGGTAAAACTAAGGGATCTTAATTCTGAAATGTTATATGAATTACAGACAATCTTGTCTGAATTAGGTTATCAGTTATCAAGGGATGGATTATATGGCTCACAAACACAAAAAGCTTTTAATCAGTTTAAGTTAGACCAAAAGCTAACACATCCTGATTATATTGGCAAAACGACTGTAGATAAATTACTAGATGTTTATAAGGAAAATGACTTTATTGAAGATGAAGCTAAAACATCTCAACAGCCTGTCTTTAATACTCCCTCTACAATTAAGCTAGTTGATTGGAATAATTTTAATAGTTCCGTCAGTCGATGGTTTACCGTAGGTGAGGTTTACCGATTTGACCCACAGAGGAAGACAACTGACTCAACAATTAGAAATAGAATTATCATTTTAGCAAAGGAATTAGATAAAATCAGAGACGAGTGGGGTAGTGGAATTGGAGTTACAAGTTGGTATCGCCCACCCTCCGTAAATAGAAGAGTCGGCGGTGTATCCAATTCTCGTCATTTATTTGGAGATGCTGTTGATATTTATCCTATTAATGGTCAATTGATCGGGTTTCAAAGTTGGTTAGATAAACAATGGTACGGTGCTTTAGGTTATGGTGCAAGAAAAGGGTTTACGCATTTGGATATGAGAAACGGGAAAGGCTGGAAAACTGGAGGATCAAAGGGAGTTCGATGGAACTATTAAATAAAAATGAAGGAGGTGTACGTGGCAGGAAACGAGTTGAATTGGGAACTTTTAGAGGAAGCTATCAATAGGGCTTTTGATAAATTGGTTGCACGATTTGAAGAGTTACAAGTTGAGCAGTTAGAAGCTGTCAAATGGGAATGGTTTCGGGCAACTACTCGTAAAAGTGGGCAAGTAGTTACAACTCCTCGTGATATTGTCGATACGGGCAGTTTACGGGATAGTTTAGACGTAACACCCATCGACAATAACGAAGTGAAATATCAATATGGTGAGAGCTATGCTGGTTTAGTTCACCAAGGATATGATGGGGTGGGGAAAACGGGAAGCCCTGAGTCTTATCCAGCCCGTCCGTGGGTGGTTGGTGCTTACGAAGAGAATGATTTATTAGAAATCTTTAAAGAATATTTGGAGGAAGAATTAAAATGAATCCTTTACCTACTCAAATTGACTTAAATGCTTATCTCAAAAAACTTAGAGATGGTTTAGTGTCTATCATTGGGGATGATTTGGGGAAATATCAAATTTTTAATACCACAGGACAAATTATTTCAGAAATCCCCGCGATCGCCATCGAGCCTCCTCCGTTTAAGTCGAACATTCGCAAAATGAAAGCTAGTTCGGGGATTGAGTGCATCATTTCAAGGACAGCTCAATCACAGGTTTATCATATGATAGGAAATAACGAGTATTATGCTGATTACAAAATTAGATTAACTCAATATAATACTAATGCGTCAACGCAGTTAGCCACTTCTAAGATTATAAATTCAGGAAAATTTTTCATTGTGAAAGCTCCCGTCCTCGTGCCTTTCATGGAAAAACCTGATTTATATATTTATGAAAATTGTGAAATTTCTATCAGAACTTATATGGTTACAGCATTATGAGTACTTTCGATTACATTGAATTAATAGATAATCCTCGGAAATTATTACCATGTCAAAAAAACAAGGTATTTCTAACTAATAGTTTCAACCTTCGTAATGTTGACGGCAATAATAATAAGCCGACCGAATATGAAACTTATGTTCTTAACACTTCTCCCGTTCAGGTGAATCGATTTAGATTTGTTGCCGATATATTGTCTAATTTTGATTTGACTTTATATGAAGGAACTCGTTTTGTCTTTGGAAGTAGTGTTTATTATCTTGCTCAACAAGTGAATTTAGTTGCCGATGTTCCTGCTTTAAATGTGCCGTTTCAGACAAGAGAACCGAATCCGCCTGTTGATTTAAGTACAGGAACTTTAAAACATATTTATCCTTATTTTGGGGTAAGCTCAATCAATCAAGTAACTGAAGATGAAGTGATTGAAGGGAATGTGTTTTCGGGGGGCTTTGGAATGGAAAAATCTTTAGTAGGGATTAGTGATGGTTACGAAATGTCTGGGGCGAAAGTAGCGGTGGACATTGGTTATGACATTTTATTAGATTGTAAAACATCGGGCAGAATGGTGCAAGTGCAATTAATAGAGCATTTTGTTGGAGTCGATGAATTTACGGCTATTGTTATTAATCTTGATAGGATTATTGACCGAGGTGATTTCTTTCAAATCAAATGTTTACTTGGCAAATTAATCTAGCCTGATATATTCATGTTATTATTGAGTTGACAATTAACAATTAACATCTCAATTTCATATGTCAAGTTTAGAATTTTCCAAACTAGCGTCAAATCCCGTCGATTTGATCCCCTCTCAGAAAACTAAAATATTTGTCTCAACTGCTTATGATCGAGTAAAAGGTGAAACTCCCGAAATGGCAACTATTAGCATTGATACTAACGTAGCGTTAGCTGATGGTGTTTTAACTGCGGATTTAGAGTCTGATATTGCTGTAACTTTATACGAAGGGACTCGTGTTGTTTTTGCCGCTGACGAAGCTAGTGTGTCGGCTAGTAATAAAGTATATTACTTATCTCAACAAGTAGAATTTGATGGTACAACAGCAGAAGCTGGGGTTAAGTTAGAAGCCAAAACGGGCGCGACTGTTCCATTGGCAACTGATCAGGCTTTCTTGGTTTCCTATATTCCTTTCTTCAGCGCTAATTCCGTTAACGTTTCTGACAACGGTGAACAAATTGAAGATAACGTATTTTCTGGTGGCTTCAACATGGAGAAAGCCTTAATTGGGTTAAACCAATCGGCTGAATTATCTGGCCCTCGTGTAATTGGCGATCCAGGTTATGAACAATTATCTATTTGTCGTAATACTGGTGCGGTAGTGGATGTAATGATTGTTTATCCCTTCCGTACTGGTGGTGAATCTTTCACTGCTATTTGTAGTGAACTTTCTCGTAACAGTGAAAGAGGTGCTTTTCAACAATGTAGTGCAACACTTGGAATCACAGGAACTATTACTGAGTTTAAATAAGTGCGTTATCGTCACTATGACATTGTTAGAGCAAATTGGAAAGATAAAGAATCTTTTGTCGCTGTGGATTGCAAAGTCGCAGAAGATTCTTTTCTTGCTGGTTGTGTAATTTTAAATGGTTGTTTTGTCGATTCGATTCTGGTTTCTACTCAAAACAATGAACAGTTTTTTCGCTTGATTGTGCCAGAAGAATTAATATCGCACCACGTTCCTATCAAGATGATCAAAATAAACAGTAAATTCAAGCTATTATGACTAAACCTAGTATCTTTTCTCGTTTCAAATTAAAACCATATTATTTAGAATTAAATGATGAATGGTTAATGTTTTCTGTTGATTCTAAGGAAGAAGGAATCCTAGAAAAAATAGTGTCCGAAAAAGAAGATAAATTATATTTGGTATTGAATAAAAGATATGGTATTCATCCCTCCGAGAATGAACATGAATTAGTAAAACCTAAGTTTGATGATTATAGTGAATCTGCTAAAAAATTCTTTAGTTATCTGGATAATATCTCAGTTCAAACTGGCTTAACAAGAGTTGAGATTTTGTTACGAATGCCTGAGGATTTAAGTGAAATTGAAGCGGAAATTCAGGAAAAAGCATCTGATAAGAGCAAGACGACCTTAGAATTAAATACTGAATTAAGAGAGATTAAACAAAAGCTCAAGAACGAATCTAAAGATATTACGGAACAATTAAAGCCGTACATTGAAGAATTAAATAAGTTGTCTGAAAGTTACGAAAAGGCAATGAATGATTATTATATTGCTTTATCGGCTTATTTCCTTTCTGGTAAAAGGATTCTAGTTGATATTGAAGGGAAGGTTGATGTAGTAACTGTTGCGTTTGATTTTGATAATGTTCGGAGTCTGCATATTGATTTTCAAAGGGCATTAATTGGGTTTATCAACAACGAATTAAATCGTTGGAGTGAAGCTGAGGGAAAGAACTAACAGAGGAATCCCTTAAAGCCCAAATAGACTCCTATCGTCAACCATCCATTGACTGGGAGTCTATTTATTATGACTGGATAGCTTGGGGATTGCCTTTGGATGAATGGTATGAAATGCCTGAGTGGTTACTCTATGAGCGGTGGGCAGGAGTCAAGAAATCGAAGTTTCAAGAATATAACTATCATAATTACAGTGCTTCTCATGTAGCTAGTTTTGTTTATAACTACATTCGTGATAGGAATAACTCGGAAGCATTGAGTAATAATGATTTCTTGCCGTTTGATTTAACTCCAATAGTTGGGAGTTTATCTAGTGATACTGCTAAAATATTGATGAAGGTGTTAAATGATGGATTAATCCCACCTACAATGACAACCTTGATTGTTGATTGTGGACTAATGGAAACGGTTAAAAAATTAGGTAAAGAGGTAATGGGTGATGGTTGATTTAGGTACTCTTGAGATTGGTTTAAGACTAGATAAAGGTGCGGTTGAACGTGACATTAAAGACATCCGAAAAGAGTTAGAAACTTTATATGATTTAACTACAACCAATAACATAGCGATTAAACCGAAAGTTGACCATGAACCTCTAACCGCTTTAAATAAACATTTAGATAAAAAAGTAAAACACCTAAAACAAGTTAGAAATGAGTTTAAGAATCCTATTAAAGTAAGTTACGAAACTGAAGAAGGAAAACGGCAAGGAAGAGGTGGCAGTCCTCAACCACAAAGGAATGGAGAAGATAATAATTGGGAATCAAAATTAGGGAATGTTTTTCAACAGGTTTTAGATAAGAGTATTAGTGCTGGTGTCAACGAATTATTAAAGGGATTACCAGGACCGATAAAGTCGTCTATTTCCAACCCCTTTATCGGATTTCTTCAAGGTTTTACAGGGGGATTAGGAGATCGTGCTGTCAATATAGCTCTAAGTGCTATTCAAAAAGAATTTAGAAAAAGTCAAGCCCCAAAAGTCCATACGGGCTATCCTGCACCAGAACGGGCTATTTTATCTGGTTATAATGATAGAAACACAAGCAGAAGTCAAAAGCCCGTCCCAGATCCTTGGGATGAAAACGATCCATTGCCAATAGTTGAGGTGATCGGGAAAGGGGAGGATAGCTCACAGGCTAACAAAAAAAGAACTGTTGTAGTAGAAGAAGTTAAAGAAGATAAATCTAAACTGCAAATGGCTTCTGGTTATAGTACTAGAGGAGATAGTTCAATTAGTAATGTCTCGACTCAAAACACTTTTAAGGCATTAGCAACAGAAATCAGAAAACTGAATAGCCGTATTGTTCCTGCACCAGTACAAAGCTTAACTCAAGGTTTACAAGGCGGTGAAATTGAAAGTTTAACAAGTGCTATTGTTTCGTTACAAGCCAGTATTGACAGTTTAAATGACCGATTTTCTCAATTTAGTGGTGGTGAAATAACTGGCGGGTTATCTGTTATACCTCCTAAAGGTGAAATTATTTCTTTAGATGACTTAATCGACCCATCTCCCATTCAGATGACAGCCACTGTAATTAGCAATGTTACGGGGGGGCTCACTAGATTAGGGCGAGGTGTTCAAACAGTAGGAGGTTTTGCAGGTAAAACAATTGCTCCGTTATATCGTATGGCAGCGGCTATTGAAGACATTGTGTTGACCACGCTTCCTTATGGACATTTAGGCAAGAAAGTAATTCAAGGTACTGCACCACTTGCTTTAGGAGCTGGTGCAATGCACTTATTGCCCGGTGGTGTTGGTAGTGGCATGGTTCACATGGCTCAATCTGGGTTAAGTCCGCTGACGGGAATGGGGGCAAGTGCTATTTCTGGGATGGTAGCGGATGCTGTGGCTGGATTGCCTTTAGGGATTGGGACGGCTATTTCTAGTAATGTTGCTGGATTATTAGCTGGTGGTGCAGAGATGATGGCTAATGTCGGTGGTGCTGGATTAGCTATGGGCTTCTTAGGAAAAGGAGTTCAAAATCTTGCTAAATTACCGTTTAAGCAATTAGACTCAAAAATGTTCGCTCCGAATCCAATTTTAGTTACTCCTGCTGGTAATCCAATTGAACAGATAAAAGGCAAAAACAATAAAAGTTTATCTGGTGGTTCGCCTACTCAACCTTCGTTACCTAGTAGTGGTGGATCGGTTCAGGGAATGATGAATGTAAAGCAGTTGAACGCTGGAGAAATTAAAAGTAATCAACTAGCTTTACCATCTAAATCGGGGGGAGTTAATTATGACGTTAGTGGATTGGATAATTTGAAGTCGGCACAAGATCTAACAGATTATTTAAGTCCTCAAAATAAACTTAAAAATCAGCAGGGAAAAAATGTTCAACTATTTGAGCTAGATGGTTTAAGAAGATTAGCTCAGGCATTGGCTGGGATTAATGGAGATTCCATTAAAAGTAATTTAAGCCGTAAAGAGACAGTTAGTTATATTACGAAACAAGATTTATCTCAAGTAATGGGATTGTTGGCACAAAATCCTAGTCGATATTATAACCCTAAAGCTGGATTAACTTCTCAGGTAGTCAATCCAGTCGCTGAAACAAGGAAATCGCCTCAAGCGGTTAAAGAACAGATCACTAATATTAAACAAGGAGCTGAAAGAGTTTCGGGGAACTTCAGGAGTGCGACGAATATAAATGAGTTAAAAAGTGCTTTGCAAAGTTATAAAACGTTTAGTACTTCGTTGCAGCAAATGAGATTAAATTTACTGCCAACAAGGGAATTAAACGGCATTCAAACAAGTTTAAAAAGTTCCATTGAAAAGGGAATAGTTGAAGTTGCAAGAGGAGTTGATCAGGGGTTAGGGCAAAGTATTAGTTTAGATATGGCGATAGGAGTATTGCAAAAAGAAGCTCCTGAGCTGGCTAATGTTGTAAAAAAAGTCTTAGGGATTGCTTCCCCTTCTAAAGTATTCTTCAAATTAGGAACTTATGCTATACAAGGATTAGCAAAAGGTTTTAGAGATCCTTCGGCAATTAAAGAAATTCAGGGAATGATAACCTCGGTCAATGATTTAATCGCTTCGGCTATGCCGCATATTGGGCGTTCAATGGCGGACGGGATTCAGAAAGGAGTAGGTAATAGCTTCAAAAATTTAGGGTCTGAGATTGGCATAGGTATTACTTCTAGCGTCAAAAAAGTGCTAGGGATACAGTCCCCTTCTAGGGTTTTCATAGAGATTGGACGTAATATTATTAAAGGTTTGCAAATAGGATTTACAGGAGATTTTGGCACTTTTAATAACGTTGCGAAACGTAGTTTTTTAAACTATGTTTCGCAAGCTAAAAAATACAGCGAAGTTGGGGGGATTGGAGATATAGGGTCTAGTGATGTGGGGAAAGAACGGAAACAACAAATAAGAGATACTCATAAAGTAAAAAGAGGCGGAGATTTAGTCCCTATTCCTAAAAATGTATTGCAAGATAATCAGGATCAAGTGACAAAGACATGGGATGAGTTAAATGCTAAAAGAACTAAATTTAAAGTTAGTAAGTTGAATGTAGGAAATAATTTACTCGAAATTATGAAAGATAATTTGAGTTTAGAATTTGCCAACACGCAAGATCTACAAACTAAGGCAAGAGCTATGGGGAGGAATTTAACTCGTGCGGTCAAAGCAGGGTTAAGTGATGATAAAGAGTTAGGAGCAAGGATTAAAGTCCTAAAAGATGAGTTGTCCAATATTGCGATCGCTGAGAGAAACTTAGCTTCATCAAAATCGAGATTGAATAAAGCCGAATCTCGTCAATCTATTAATAAGAAAGAACAGCAAAGTATTCAGAATGAATTAACTAGCTTAAGATCAGCTCCACAGTCAGCGTTAGTACAAAAGCAAATAGCGAAACAAGAGCAAGAACTATTGCGATTGTCTAACGAGGCGACTAAACTACAACAAGTAATTAACAAAGAAAAAGCAAATAGTAGTTTACTTGAACAATATATAACAAGAGATAGGAAAGAGGCAGCGGCTAAAACGAAAGAGTTAAATAAGTTATTGCGAACAGAAGTTGCGAATAATCCGAAGGTCTATCAAAAGCTAGAGGATCAACGTGCTCAGGCTAGAGTTTATCAGACCGTTCGGAGTGCAAAAGAGTTTATTCCTGGTAACAGAGAACAAAAGGAACAGGGAATAAATAATGTAGCAGGGTTTGGAGTCTCTGCTATGACAGCATTTGCTCCTCAAGGATGGCTAATGGGATTGTTGCCAGCTTTTATGAAATTAACCCCTACTATTGTGGGTTTAACAGGTGCTTTTAGAATGTTACGTCCTTATCTTCAAGAGGTCTCCGATAATATTCAACGGTTAGGATCTTTTCAAAATAGATTCAACACGATTAGCGTTGATCCTGTTGTGAAAGGGAAAGAATCTGAATATGTGAAAGGAGTCGCAAATAAGACTGGATTATCCAGAGAAGTTTTATCTCAAGAATATACCAGACTTTATACGGCGGCACGAGGAACTAAGTTGCAAGGAGCAGAGTCAAAACAATTATTTGAGGGCATTTCTGCGTCGATTAAAGCATTAAATTTAACTACGTATGAGAGTGAATTAGTTTTTGGTGCTTACAATCAAATGCTTTCCAAGGGCAAAATATCAATGGAGGAATTGAGACAACAATTAGGAGAGAAATTTCCCCCAGCAATGAGTGTTTTTTCTAAAGCATTAGGAGTTAGTACTGCGGAGTTAGATAGTTTAGTTTCAACGGGAGCAGTTTTATCTGATGATGTTTTGAGCAAGGTCGGAAAACAGCTTAAGATGGAATATGAACCTATGATAGGATTCGGGGGAGAAACTTTTAATAGTTCGTTAAGTAGATTTCAGAACTCTTTACTCGAAATACAATTACGGTTAGTGGAAACGTTCGATGATTTATTTATCTCTTTGAATGTCGTAATGACGAAAGGACTTAATTGGTTAGCTTCTTCGTTTGATGTTTTTAAAAACGTTGCTTTAACTGGGATCATTGGAGTGTCGGCTGTTTTAGCCGTGGGGACTACTCAAATGCTAAAAACTCCAATGCTAGCAAATGCTGTTAGTACGTTCTCAAGCATTCTTACTTCTTCTTTCTCACGATTAGGGACGGCTGTACTTCCTTTTGCTTTCGGGATTGGGACTGATTTTGTCTCGATGATGTTTGGGAATAAACAACCGATGTTTGATATGTTTGCTGGTTTAGAAAACATGAAGAAATCCGGGGATGAATTATTCACAAGTATGGCAGACTCTGGACACCCATTGATGGAGGTGCTTGATGTTTTAAAAAATGGGATTTTACAGGTAGGTGGTGCTTTGAAATGGTTGCAAGAGAAAGGGAAAGGACCAATGCAATTAATAGCCTTAGTACTTCTTTTTGAACAAATTGCTGTTTTAGGTAAAATGTATGTTTTCCCTGCAATCCAATCGGTAGCTGTAAGCGTTACAAATCTTAGTCGTTCAATGATGGCAGGTTTAAGCAGTGGGAAAAATTGGAAGGCGATGTTAAGAGAAGCTATTCCAGCAGCTTCTGCCAGTACTTTAGCCTTTCTTGGATTGGAAGCTGCGTTAGGAGTTCTGATGTTAGCTTTTGCTAGAGGGAATTTTGCTAATCCATTGAGAGAAACCTTTAAAGAATTAAATAGTAGTGTTAGAGATTTATGGAAGGCATTTGAACCGTTAACTAATTTAAAGATTAATCCACAAGTAATAACCCCAGACTTTAAAGACTTACCTGCAATGGGGATTGAAACGAATCTCAAAGTAATATTAGGATTGTCTGATGAATCAGTAAAATCTGATGAGATTATTTCACAAGCGAAGAGCAAGCCTAATCCTTATGAAAAATATCAAATTCCTTCATTTGGGACTGACTTGTTAGCCAAAGCCGTAGTTGCCGCTTTCGGAGGTCCAACCGCTAAAGCTAATTTTTACGATGCTCTTGGTATCGGAGGAGGAAAAATATCGGATGAACAAAAGAAAACCTTGACAGATCGGGGACTGGATGAGTTCATCCCCTCTAACGAAAGAGAAACAGTCGCTATTCGGATGCTGGTCAATAATTTGAATGATTTAGATGATCTGAAGACAGATATAAATACTTTGATCTCCCAGAGTGGATTAGACAAAGACAATATTGCTGAAACAATTAAAACAATAGAAGCTAGAAGCGATCAAGTAGTTCAAGAACAAGCATTGCCGATATTAAGAGATAGTGGTTTGTCTAAACAAAAACAAGATGAATTAGCACAGATTAAAACTATCGATGAATTGGACTCCAAAATGCAATCATTAGGAGCAAGACGTTCAGAATTGTCTGTCATTGGTTCGCCAGAAGCCTTAGAAGAAATTAGAGCTATTGATATGGAATTACGAGCTATTGAGGGGATTCGTGGAAACGTAGTAATAGAGATTTCTACACAGGTAGAAAAGTTAGATGAGGCTCAAGCAAAGTATAAAGAAGCTATTGCCAACATAGAAAAAATGGATGTTGATATTGATATTAAGAACCAAATGAAGGCGGAGATAGAAGGGGTAAGTAAAGAAATAGATAGAATAAAAGATTCTCTTGGACAGGCTGGATTTTACGATAAGTTGAAACCTCTTGAAGATGTTTTTAAACGAGTAACTTTAGCCATTAGGAAGATGAATTATGAATACGATAAATTCACTATTAAAAATATTGAACAAACGGCACAAGATAGGGTTGGTTTATATAACTCAAGAGTGGCACCTGAAATGTTGCCTATTCAATTAGGGAAGATTAACTTAGATAGTGATACGGCTCGATTAACAGAACTAACGAAAAAATTAGCTGAATATCAGGAACAGTTCAAAGTATTAAGTGCGATCGCTATCCCCGCTGAAGGCGATCCTCGTTCTCAAGAAAGAGACTCTTTGAAACAAGAAATTCGACAAATGCGACAAGAAAAAGCTGAGTTATTAACCAGTGTCGCTCAACAAGAATATGACGCTGTCCAGAATCAATTAAGAAGACTTACTTCTCTTCGTGACTTTGACAGAAGAAAGGTTGATTTAGGATTACAGATTGAAGGGGCTATTCGTCAACAAAAAACAGATTTACGAGGCTTATTAAGACAACAAGATGATTTTGTAAATCAAACGAGATTGTCGGCTCGTAATCTTGTGCAATCATTCGCTGACTTGAATAATCAAATTAACCGCAAGGCGATCGAACTTGATAACCAGATTAAACAAATGGTTCGTGATACTGAACGGGTTACTCTTGGTAATCAATTAAGTAGTTTAATGCGTCCAGGGGATGGATTATTTACCGAGTTTAATAATTTATTTACGAAAGCAATGGAGGTTTATGATAATTTTCAGACTGAGGAAGAAAATATTAATCTTCAGGTATTAGATGTTGAACAGCAAAAATTACAGGTTGCTCGTCAAATTCGAGACTTGCAAGAACAGACTCATCAATTAGAATTACAACGGTTGAGACAATTGGAAGACTTGGCAACGGCTCAGGAATCCTATTCTATTAATCAACAGCAAACATGGATGAATATTAGTCGTTCTGTTGAGGATATGTACACACAAGCTCAACAAATGGGGATTCAGTTTACTGATATTGCAGATTATTTGGGAGGTATTGCTGGGAATTATTTAAAAATCCATGACATTGTGGCAAAAGTGGCGGCGGATATGGACGCAGTTAATGTTAGCCAATCTTCATCGTCATCGAGTGGTGAAGATGCCACTGGCAAAGGAAGATATGAAACCAATAAAACAGATAAGCTAGGAAATCCTTTTGTTTTTCCTGTTCCTGGTGGCTCACTGGATGTAGCTCAAACGGACAGAGTTAATGGGCAAATTAGGCATAAAGGAATCGATATTTTTGGAAAACCGCTTTCAGAAATAGTGGCAATGTATGCTGGGAAAGTAGTCTATGCAGAGCAGGGTCGGGGAATGGATAAAAATAAAGATGCAGACCCAAAAACACCAGGTATTCAAAGACAATATAGTGTTTTGATTGAATTAGATAAATCTTTTGAGAAAAATGGGAAACTAATTACTCATCAATGGTATACTCACTTAGCCCGTTTGACGGATGGATTTGAAAAGCTAGTTGGCAAAAAAGTAGAGGCTGGAACTCCTATTGGACAAATGGGTTTTGTTAATGCGTGGCATTTGCACACTTCATTAGGTTCAACAGCAACGGGCGGTTATAAAGAACTACTGACAGATCCTGAATTTAGAGAAGTTACGGGATTAGGGAAAGGAACGTATCAGAACGTAAAAAGACAAGCTACTATCAATGCAACGGGACAAAATCAACAGTCTAATCAAGTTGTTTTAGAGTCTCGCCGACAAGAAGCAGAAAGACGTAGAAATAGTAATAACGCGATTATTACTGGCACGAGGAATGAAGGGTTAATAGGTAATACATGGAATAAATTATCAGCTTTTACGTCTCGTTTAGTAGGGCGAGACGCAACACCTCGTGACGCTCAGGCTATTCATAAAGCACAAAAGGCGGCTATTGATGAAGTGAAGTTATCCATTGAGATTTCCCAAGGACAACAAGGAACTCAAAAAAGAGATACTTTAAATAAAGCGTTGCAGATTATTGAACAAGAGCTTATTTATCATGAGTCCTTGCCTCCCCGTTTAAATAAAGAGACACAACCATGGATTGATCAATTAAAAGTATTGCAAGACAAAATTAGGAATTTAGTAGAACAAAAACAATCTAGCGATCAAAATGGGTTGAATTTTGATATTCCTAAAGAATATGCGATGAACGCTAGTCGGGGATTACAAATCCAAGAAAAGCCTTTAGATTTAAACTTTGGGAATGTTCAGCGTTCAGTAGAAGTAGCACAACGACGCTGGACTGATTTTAGGGATGAGGATTGGGAAAATATTAAAACAGCCAAGGATGCTATTATTTGGGCAGCGAAAAAACTACAGGTTAATGCTTTGGACTTAGCGGCTTTAGCTTCTTTTGAAGGGGGACATCAAAAACCTTTTAATACTTCTAACATGGGAGGAACGAACAATCAATATATGGGTTGGTTGCAACTCAGTCCAGATGCTAGAAATAAATTAGGTGTTCAGCAAGGAGCTTCCCAAAAAGATTATGCTCATGCGGTGGTTCGATACTTTAAAGAATTTAGAGCTAAACCATTAAGAGCTGGGGCAAGTCTTCAAGAAATTTATAACGAAATCAATCCAGGGTTCGGCAATGTCGAACCAAAATTAAGAAAGAATGGACACTTTGACAGAGCTAAACAATTGTTAGGAGGTGATTTTGTTGAAGACACAGATTACACGGTTGATTCTACTCCTATTCGTCAAATCAAAACAAGTTCAATCGAATCTATCTCAAAATTAGGTGGCTTGGCTCAACTACCTAAGATGAATGTATCTCCTTTGTCCGATTCTCGAAGAGCCACCGTTGCTAAATCTAATATCCCTAATCTTGATATTGCTAGTTTACGACAAGGACAGGCTAATAATGTTCGGAGAGAGGAAGAATTGTTGCAAGCTAAAAGGAATCAAAACTTGGCTAATTTGATTCAAGGGGAGGTTCAGCTCATTAATCAAATCGCAAACTTAAATTATCAATTTGAAGATAAAATCATTCAATTACAACGAGCTATTAATGCTGATAATTTAGCCGTTTTAGATTTTAGCTTAATGACGAAAGGGTTTACTACTATCGCTGAAAGTTTAGAAATAGGCAGATTAAAAGCTATTCAAGAATTTGACGGTCAAGTGAACCAAATTGTCGATTCGTCAAGGGCTTTGGAAAAAGAGATTAATGTAACGAAAGACAAATTTGAAGAATTATCTCAGACAGGAATTAGAAAACTATTGGAAGAATGGAATATTCAATCACCTTCTGAATTACAAGGAAATGCGTTAATTGAGTTTGCCTTGACAGATAAGATTGGTTCGTTATCAACTGAACAAGTCAAGGTATTGGAAGGCTTCAAGGAAACCTTAGCTAATAGTGAAAGCGTTTTGATTACGGCTCAGGATAAATTAACCCAAAATTCTAATTTACTCAATCAGCTAAACCAAAATAAAGATACTTTCTTGAATACCCAAGAAATAAGAACTAATACCGAAGCCATTAAAGCCTTAAATTCAGGTATTGCGACTTTATCTAATTTCGTCGGTTCGTCATTAGGGCAAATCGGAGCAACGGCGGAACAAAAAGCCTTAAGCCTAGAATTTACAAAGATTGCTAGGATAGCTTCTTTAAATAACGAAGTAGCTGATATTGCTAACCCTATTGCGATCGCTAAACTTGTCGCTGATTCTCAAGGGCAATTAACCTCCGATGAGATTCTTCAAGCGGTATCCCAAGCTCAGAACCAAGCTAGACAAACCATCATGTTTGAAACATCTGGCTACGGTGAGATGAAAGCAGAGTTTGGACAATTAGCCGACATGATGAACTCCATCGGAGGACAATTAAATCAAAGAGGAGATTTGACAAGAGGTAACTGGTTGAATCATCAAGGGCAGTCTATGCAAGTTAAATTGCAAACTAGCGACATGAAATTAGAATTACAAAGATTGTTCAAATCTGGTCGATTAGGAGATGTCAATACGACTGAGACTCAAGCAAGATTTGATTCTTTGAATGCTAGTATTAACGAGTTTGAGAAGAATTCTTTAGCCAAATTAGCTGTTGACAATAATTTTGTGGTTAGTGGATTAAGCGACCCTATTCGTCAAGCAGTGTCGGGATTAGCTACTATCTTTATTGATAACGGCAAATCTTTCTGGGAAAAATTAAGTGATATTGCCACAACAGCTTTGACTTCTATTGCTAATCATTTCGCAGGAAATTTTGCCAATTCGGTAACGACTTGGTTGACTGAGGGACTAACTGGATTGTTCGGTGGCAATCCTACGGTGGAAGCAATGGATATGGCTTCAGCACAAGCAATGCAAAACGCTGGATTAAATCTAAACACATCAGGTTATAGTTTAGCGGAGGCTTCAAGATCTCAGAGTTTGGCGGCGTGGGAATTAGCCCAAGTTGCCGCTAAGTTAAATGCCAGTTTAGGTGTACAGCAACAGAGCAATGGTGGCGGGATTGGTAAGAGTATCTTAGGAAGTGTAATCGGTGCTTTCATGTCACCTATTGCTAGTTTAGGTTTTGGCAGTATTA
>JACCDR010890980.1_pt1 | contig 17255 bp, 18 predicted proteins | sample 7446431 | NCBI WGS metagenome assembly JACCDR01 (sample SAMN15323443, study PRJNA562643) | freshwater metagenome | isolation source: river surface water | place: USA:Blue River Watershed | collected 2017-08-17
ACCCATGGCCGAGACTTGCGCGGCTTGCCCCTCCGGGTACGCCGTTGAGTGCTCTTCAAGAGGCTGCCGACCGATGGGGTGTCACGGCCGATCTGTACGCTGCCGCTGCCGACCTGTGGGAAGACAAGCTCACTGACATCGATCTTGCCCCGGACCCCGATGAAGTGTCTACACCGGACGCGCCATCCGGCAAGGTGGCGAGCATCGCACAGGATGGCATTAGCGTCACGTACGCGCAGACAGGCAAAGTCGGCAACACGCAAACGGCACGTATCGCACAGGTGGCACAGATCAAGTCCATCATTCGGCAGTATCGGGCCAAAGCAAAGCCGCACTCACCGTTGGTTCACCGGCAGGATTACAACCCGTGGCGCAACCGACCACCCGGTGACGACGTTGAGAACATCATCATTGTGGATGACGTGTGATGCCGCATGTCTATCCCTCTCGCAACGACGCACATCACCGTCAAGGGTCATCGTCCACAGTTGGAGATCGACCCCGATGACGATGAGTTGACCACGCCACCCGAGGTTTTGGTCAATCACGTGCGTGCATGTATTTCGCTACCGGCCGCAACACGGCGCGTTGACAACACCGATGAGGTTGATGAATATGCCTTGCGGTGTGACATCTTTGACGCCGGATTGTCGAGATACGACACGGTCATTGACGAATCGACAGGGGTGGAATATGAGGTTCGTGTCTCTGCTCTAAGTCCTGCCAGCATCTTTGGCATGGATCACATCAAGGCCACCCTACGGTTGCGGAAGGGGTTGAGCAGTGACCAACCCAACGCTTCCTAGCAGCATCGGCACCGTACGTGGGTGGATGCGTGGCAACGTTCCTATTGCGACGCTCACCGGCCAACGGCAGTATTTCGCCATGCCCCGCAAGGACAAGCCGACTACGCCGTTTGTCATCATGTACCGAGTCGGGGGAGCACCCGACAACTTTGGGCAGGATTACCCCCAACTCATCATCGAGTGTTGGGCCGACACCAAGACGGATGCCGAGCACCTTGGCTTGGTGGTTGCCGCCGAGATCCAATACATCCGTCGTCCCGTACTTGTCACCGGCTATGGCGTGGTGATGTCGGGTGAGGTCAACGTTGGTCCAATTGAGACAGGTGGAACGCCGGACGCTCGCCGGTATCGCATCGACGCAACGTTCCATCTACGATCACAGATGTAACCCAAGGGCGGGAACACAGGTTGCCCCGCATGGCGCGGAAGGACGTTTAAACGATGGTTGAGGAAACGCAGACCGGAAAGGCTGCCGAGACCAAGACAGTCACCGGCACTGTTGTCTTCGAGACGGACAGTTTCCACAGTTCCGCACTCGATGATGAGGATGCCCGGCGCACGTTCATTGAAGAGCACAAGCTCACCAAGGCACAGGGTGAGTCGGTGGTCATGGTGGACAAGCGCCACGACATCGGCGTTGGCATCACGTACACGTTCCGCGCGGACAAGTAGTCCGCCATGGCCAAGCGCATTGCGAAAGTCACAGTGGACCAAGCCGCCCTTGGAAAGCTGAAAAGCACCCCGGAAGCAAAAGCGTTGTTGCGCCGATGCGCCGAGCGTGCCCTTGACTTTCAAGAGAGTGCCGTACCCGTTGACACCGGGGAACTCAAAAGCGCGCTTGGCATCCGTGAGAACTCCGATGGCACTTTGGACATTGGCACCGTAAAGAAGAACGTTGACTATGCGTTGCCAGTTGAGGAAGGCCACCGGACACGCGGCGGCACATGGGTACCGGCGCAACCGTACATACGTCCTTCCATTGATGCGGCAAAGAAAGGTTTGACAATGGGTAACCCGAACAAGGTCAAGGTTGGTCCTGGCCTTCTCTACATTGGTCCGCTCGGTACCACGGAACCGACCAACTTGACAACGCCGTGGTCAACGGTGTCGGCAAACTGGTCTGCCATCGGGTACACCGAGGAAGGTCACGAGTTCAGCTCGGAACCGTCCTTTGAGCCCATCGAGGTTGCGGAAGAGCTTGTTCCGATCCGTTACGAACAGGCCAACACGAGTGAGTCTCTGTCGTTCAGCGCGGCTGAGATGACCGTTGACAACCTCACGCGTGCGTTCAATGGCGGTTCCGTCACCACGCTGAGTGGCACCGTGAAGCGCTTTGAGCCACCGGCCATCGGACAGGCCGTGCGCGCCATGCTCGGGTGGGAGAGCGACGACGGTACCGAGCGTTGGGTGTTCCGCAAGTGCGTGCAGGCAGGCAACGTGACCATTGCCCGGCGCAAGAGCCCGGACAAGGCACTCATTGCCATGCAGTTCAACCTTGAGGTTGTGGGTGGTGGCGTCAAGGCTTGGACTGCCATCATGGACACGGCGTAACCACCCGGCACGTCCACAGTGTTTAAACGCGGGGTGTCACACGGCGTGGCACCCCGCATCGGCTCAAGTGAAAGGTCATGGCGACCATGGAAGACATCGACGTTACCCGCGCACAGCAAATCATCGATGAGCACAACAAGGCCGTTTCCGGTGAGGTGGTCACTCCCCCGAGCAACGGTCTTGCTCTTGTCATCAAGGACGAAGAGTTTGAATGCCGCCGCGTTGGCACCACGTGGCAGATGATGCAGTTCAGCAAGGCACAGCAAGCCGCATCGATCACCGTACCCCGTGACCCCGGACACGATGAGGGTTGCACGTGCCCGCTTGACAAGCGTCGCAAGGAACTTGAAGAGAAGCGCAATGAAGCGGGCATGAAGATGTTGAGCGCGCTCTATGACACGGCCATGGTGCTTCTCAAGCCGAGCGAGCGTGACCGCTTCCGTGAGTTCATGGACGAACAGTCCATGTCGGAAGATGGCATTGACGCCGGTGAGCTTGAGGCCGCGATTGGCAACGTGATTGCCGCTGCCGGTGGCGAGTCGGGAAAAGCGGGTACGCGTACGTCTCGGCGCTCCTCTGCCTCTTTGCCGAGCACGAGCACGACTGTTGCGCACGTCTCGCCGGACAAGGGCACGGACGGGGTTTCAGTAACCGAGGTGAGTTGATCGATAGCTTCCCGGTGTGGTGGTTGATCGGTTGGACGTACGACTACTTTGTGTCGAGAATGGACCATGAGAAGCGCAAAGAGTTTGACGACCGTCTTGATTACCTACGTCACTATGAAGCCATGAAGATCAAGGAACGGCAAGACCGGATAGCAATGGTCAAGGCCATGCAAGAGAACGCAAGCGAATAGCGAGGGGTGGCAACATGCAGCTTGGGGAAGCCTTCATTCAACTGAGTATGCAGTTGCCACCCTCTGCCGCCAAGGACGTTGAGAGCGCGGCGACCAAGAGCGGGCAGGCTGCCGCCGATGCGTTCAGCAAGGCTGCCGACAAGGCAGTCAAGATTGAGGCCAAGGACGCGTTTAAACAGTTCCCCGATGAGGCCAAGAAGGCAGGCACCACGGCGGGAACCGCACTCGGCAAGGCCGTGTCGGACGCATCGTCCAAGATGGTCATTAAGTCGCCGGACCTCAAGAGCGCGTACGCCAAAGCCGGTGACGATGCGGGCAAGGCACTAGCCACGAGCGTCAACAACGCTGCCGCAAAAATGACCATCAAGAGCCCGGACATCACCACGGCCTATAAGGCAGCCGGTGAGAAGGCAGGCAACGCGCTTGCCAAGTCCGTCAATGACGCTGCCCATAACGTCAAGGTGGACCCTCCCGATATGGCGGGTGAGTTCGCCAAGGAAGGTGATAAGGCGGGTTCGTCCTTCAAGGACAAGCTCAAGGCATCGACATCCAATCTCGGCACCATCGGCAGCGCGCTTGGCGTGCAACTCATCGGCGCATTTAACTCTGAGGTCAACCTCAGCGAGACCACCCAGCGTTTCCAGCAAGGACTAGGCGCGACCAAGAGTGAGGCACAGTCCCTTGGTCTTGCGGCCGGTAGCTTGTTCGCCAATGGACTTGCGGACGGCATGGATGAAGCCGAGCAAGCCATTTCGGCCACCATCAATGCCATCTCTGGCATCCGTGATCAGGGTGCCCCTGCCATCAAGGAAGTTGCGTCCGCTGCACTCGGTGTGAGCAAGGCGTTTGGGCAAGACCTTGACGCCACCTTGCGTGCCACCGGTCAGTTGATGCGTACCGGCTTGGCCAAGGACGGTAAGGAAGCCCTAGACATCATTGCGGCCGGTTTGCAGCGCATTCCGGGTGCCGCAGAGGACTTGCTTGACACCTTTCAGGAATACTCGGTTCAGTTCAAAAAGATCGGGCTAGATGGCAAGGACGCGCTAGGCATCATCTCCCAAATGATGGAGGGTGGTGCGCGCAACACTGACCTTGCAGCCGATGCACTTAAAGAGTTCTCTATCCGGGCCATTGACGGTTCCGGAAACGTTGCCGATGCTTTCCGTGACCTTGGGCTTGATGCCGAAAAGATGACGCGCACCTTTGCGCAAGGTGGGCCGGAAGCCCGTAAGGCGTTTGGTGAAGTTGTCGATGCCCTCAACAAGATGGAAGACCCTCTAAAGAGGAATCTTGCAGGTGTTGAGCTTTTCGGCACACAGTGGGAAGACCTTGGCGACGCATTCCGCAAGGTCGATCTCAACAAGGCCGCGCGTGAGCTTGGCGAGATTGATAACGCTGCCGATCAAATCGGCGGAAACACGTTCGGTCAGAAGTTCCAAAGCAACCTGTCAAAGCTTGGGGGGGTGGCTACGGCCATCGGTGGCACCCTCGGAATTTCCTTTGCCGCCTCGTTTGACGATGCCATGGACTTCAATGAGACACGGGATAAGGTCGGCCGTGATCTCGGACTCACCAAGGATCAAGCCAAGCAAATTGGTTCCGCTGCCGGTGACCTCTACGCATCGGGCTTGGGTGAAGGACTCGGGGAAGTCACGGAAGCCATCGGCGTTGTGGGCAAGGCCATGCCCAACATTGCCAAGCAAGGTGTGCCCGCGCTCAAGGAAGTTACGGAAGCTGCCCTACGGCTTGAGAAGAACTTCAAAGTAGACATTGGCGATTCCACCAACGCGGTTGGCAAGCTTATCAAGACCGGGTTGGTCAAGGATGCCACCCAAGGTTTTGACCTCATCGCAACGGGCATGAGCAAGATTCCCCGTGCCGGTGAGGACTTGATTGACACTGTGAATGAGTACAGTGTGCAGTTCCAAAAGCTCGGGTTGTCCGGCCAAGACACCTTTGGGCTCATCAAGCAAATGATGGAAGGTGGCGCGCGTGACACGGACTTGGCAGCCGACGCGCTGAAAGAGTTCAGCATCCGCGCGGTTGAGTCCGGGGGCACGGCCGAAAAAGCCTTCAAGGACATGGGCTTTAACGCCAAGGAATTGACCAAGACCTTTGCCAAGGGTGGCCCGGAAGCACGGGCAGCATTCGGCCAAGTTGTCGATGCCCTCAACAAGATGGAAGACCCCGTGAAGCGCAACGCGGCGGGTGTCGCCTTGTTCGGTACACAGTGGGAAGACTTGGGTGGTGCCTTCAAGAGCGTCGATCTCGACACCGCTGCATCCGGCCTCGGCAAGATTGAGGGTGCCAACAAGAAGCTCAAGGATTCGACACCGACTGAGGTTGTCAAGCAATTCCAGCGAGCCATTCAAGTTGCCTTCATCGAGATCCTTGCCGATAAGGTCATTCCGGCATTCTCCAAGTTCATCGAGTTTGTCAAGAACAACCAAGGTCTACTCAAGACGCTTGCCGTAGCGGTCGGCGTTCTCGGCACGGCATACATTGCTCTCAACACGGCCATGAAGGTGCAAGCGGCGGGTGGCTTGCTCACGTTCATGAAGAACGCCGTTACGTCCACCAAAGCTTGGACGGTGGCACAAACCGCGCTCAACCTCGTGATGAAGAACAACGTCATTGCGATTGTTGTCACTGCCATTGCGGCGTTGGTTGGCGCGTTGGTGTTGCTCTACAAGAACAACGAGACGGTACGTAAGGCCATCGATGCCGCTTGGGCAGCCATCAAGAAGGCCATGGGTGCCGTTGCGGATTGGTGGGTCAAGACGGCATGGCCTGCCCTCAAGCGTGCATGGGAAGAGATCAAGCCGGTAATTGATGCGGTTGGCAAGGCCATTGCTTCCGCATGGGATGCTGTCAAGAAGGTCTTCACGTCATCGACGTTCATCGAAACTGTCAAGACGCAGTTTGAGAACTTCAAGACCAGCGTTCAAGGCGTATGGAAGATCATCTCTGGCGCGGTGCAAGCCGCTTGGGCCATCATCAAGGGTGTTTTCGACACCATCAAAGCTGTCTTGAGTGGAGACTTTAAGGGGGCATGGGAAGCCCTCAAGACGATGATTCAAGGCGTGTGGGATGGCATCAAGAAGATCATCTCTGGCGCTTGGGACGTGCTCAAGTCATCGGTGTTCGGGCAGATCATCTCCTATCTCGGCGGGGTGTTTAAACAAGCTTGGGAAGGATTCAAGTCCTTCATTGAAGGCATGTGGAACGGTCTCAAGACGTTCTTCTCAAACACATGGACATCGATCAAGACGACGGTGTTCGATGCGTGGCAGACGTACATAAAAGGTCCGTTCACTGCCATGTGGAACGCATTCAAAGCCTTCTTTGAGGGACTTTGGAACGGCTTGAAGAATTTCATGATGACCACGTGGAACAACTTCAAGACGGGCATCTTCATTGTTTGGGAAAACTACATCAAGGGACCATTCACAGCAATGTGGAACGCTTTCAAGGCGTTCTTTGAAACGCTGTGGAACGGCCTAAAGACGTTCCTCACAACCACGTGGAACGCCATCAAGACCGGAATCTTTGACGCGTGGCAGACCTACATTAAGGGTCCGTTCACGGCAATGTGGAATGCCTTCAAGACGTTCTTTACCACGCTTTGGAACACGCTCAAGACGTTCTTGATGACCACATGGACCGCCATCAAGACGACGATTTTCGATGTCTGGCAGAATTACATCAAGGGTCCATTTACGGCGATGTGGAACGCATTCAAAACGTTCTTCACGACGCTGTGGAATGCAATCAAGACGTTCTTGTCCGCGACATGGACGGCTATCAAAACGACGGTTTTTGATGTGTGGTCTAACTACATCAAGGGTCCGTTCACACAGATGTGGAACGCGTTCAAGACCTTCATCACCGGCTTGTGGGATGCCATCAAGACGATGATGAAGAACGCATGGACGTGGATCAAAGACAACGTATTCACGCCCATCAAGAACGGGCTTGATGACCTCAAGAACAAGTGGCAGCTTTGGAAGACTGCCATTGGCGTTGTGTGGGACCAATGGAAGGAAAAGATCAAGGCCGGTTGGGATTGGGTCAAGGGCAACGTCTTTGAACCGCTCAAGGACTTCATCACCAACAAGGTTCCGGGTTACTTCAAGTCCGGTGTGGATGCAATCGGCAAGGCATGGGACAAGGTCAAGGACGTTGCCAAAAAGCCGGTTGAGTTCGTCGTCAACACCGTCATTCGTGACGGCATCGTCAAGGGCTTCAACGCCGTTGCTAGCAAGGTTGGCGTCGGCACCATCAACTTTTCGGGCATGGCCACCGGTGGTGTGTGGCAGCAACCGACTAGCCAAAGTGGCGTGTACGTGCACGCGGCAAAGGGCCGAGTGCTTCCGGGGTACACGCCGGGCCGTGACGTGCACCGATTCGTGTCTCCCACGGGCGGGGTGCTTGACCTGTCCGGTGGTGAAGCGGTCATGCGTCCCGAGTTCACGCGGGCACTCGGAACCGGGGCAATCAACCGTTTAAACGCTGCCGCTCGTGCAGGGGGTGTGACAGGGGTACGGTCGGCCCTCGGTTTGAAGACCGGTGGCGTGGTGGGCACCCACACTGCCCGTGGCCCGATCGGTGAGGGTGCGGGGGGCAAGGTCAAGGCCGTTGCCTCAACCCTGTGGGAATCGATCACCGGCATTGCCAACCCGATCACGGGCATTGTCAACAAGCTACTCGGCAAGATTCCTGCCGCCGGTTGGATGCTTGACCTCATGAAGAACACCGTCACTACGCTCATGAGTGGTGTTGGAAAGACCATCACCTCATGGGTTGGTGGTGGTGGCGGGTCAAGTGCCGGTGGTGGCGCAACGCCGGGTAGCGATGGGTCACCCGGTGGTTGGTCTTCAATGTGGAATTGGGTCAAGCAACGCTTCCCATCCGCAGAGCTTTACAGCGGTTACCGAAACAGTCGTACGCTGTCCGGCAACCTGTCGCTTCACGCGTCCGGCCGTGCCATCGACATCACACCGAACCGCGCTATTAGTGACGCCATCATTCGGACGTTCGGTAAGAACATCACAGAGCTAATCAGCCCGTGGCCGAGTGACCACTATTGGCACGGAAAGAAGCACACATACAGTCGCGCAATTCAGGCTCAACACGGGGTGTTTGGCAATAACGCGCACATCCATTGGGCCATGAAGAACGGCGGCATTTACAAGTACGACGATGGCGGATGGCTTGAGCCCGGATCAACGGGTGTCAACATGGGTCGTCGGCCGGAAGCGGTGTTGACGCCGGAAGAGTCGGCAGGGCTCAAGGGTCTTGGTCTTGGCGAACTCATCGATAAGCTTGATGAATTGATTGACGCCGTTGAGCGCGTTGCGCCGGGTGTCACGGCAGGCATTCGGGGTGCGGGTGCCGGGTTGCGTGCAGCGGGAAGGACTGTTTAAACATGGTTGCTATCACGCTTGACCGAACGTTTGTCAACCTCGTTGCTACGGGTGCGGTTGTCTCTGCCTACACGGGACGTGGCCGTTCACGCAACTACAAGACGGATGGTGCGGTTCAAGGCTTTGCCGGTGGCCGGTTCCGATCGATTGCCCTTGAAGGTGTCGCCGGACAACAGACATTCATGTTGCGGGATGTCTCGGCTGCCGACATCGAAACGCTCAAGTCATGGATCGGTGAGACTGTCCTTGTGCGTGACAACCGTGGCCGTCGCATGTTCGGCACGTACTTTGAAGTCGGGTACAACGACAGGATGGACGCTAGCTATTACGACGTGACATTGAACGTGTCAGAGGTTACCTACCTTGAGGGGGCATGATGCAACCTAGGGTAACGGAAACGCGCGACACGCTCACGGCCACTCAGGTTGAGAGTCTGATTAAGACAGACGCATCAATCAAGATCGGCTTTGGCATGGAACTTCTTGACCGTGACCTCAACGTGTTGGGTGACGTGACGGATAGCTTGCGTGAGTGCAGCACGGGCCGAGACAACACGGCCACCATCCATGGCTCATGCTCTTTCGACATTGCCACTCAACTTCCGTGGGGTCGTGCCATCGTCCGGCCGTACATGACGATTCGCAATAGTCTCATCACGGCCCGGTTCAACCAAGGTGCCTACTTCACATCAACCCCATCGACCAAGACTGACAGGATGCCCCGCACGTACACAGTGCAGGGTTACGACATCTTGAGCGCGCTCAACACGTTGGTGGGTGACTCATACGCCATCGGCGTTGGTGACAATTACCTCACGGCGGTTGAGAGCATCCTACTTGCCAACGGGTACACGCAATACACCATCGACCCGATACGCGCATCAACGGTTGCCCCTGCCGCTAAAGGGTGGCCACTCGATGAGTCAACGACGTGGTTGATGATTGTCAATGAGCTACTTGCTGCCGTTGGCTACCGTCCAATTTACTCGGATTGGCACGGACGCTTGGTCTGTGAGTCGATCGTTGATCCTGGCAACATGCCGCCCGAGTGGTACTACACGCGCGGACTGTATGACGGACAGATGGTGCCGGAATCAGAGATTGTCCATGACTTCTTTGCCACCCCTAACCGATGGGTCGGCATCAACGGGAGCACCAACACGACAACCACCCCCACCGAGGGGAACGGCGTATTCACGTACGTCAACCAAAACCAGGGTGAGACATCCGTCAATGACCGTGGGCAGACCATCACCAAAGTCATGACCGTGACGGCTGCCGACCAAGCCGCGTTGATGGCGGCAGTCATGGCAGAGGTGGCCAAGGACAAGAACGTTGGCACCACAATGGAAGCTCGCACGTCTGCCAACCCGCTTCACTGGCACCAAGACGTTGTGAGCGTGGAAACGGTTGAGCTTGGCATTGTCCGGATGCAAGAAGTCAAGTGGGTACTCAACTTGCGTACCGGCGACATGGGGCACAGTTGGGCGGTTATCTAATGGCACTTGAAGATGACATCTTGGCTACCGTCAAGGAACTCATTGCCAAGAGTAAAGAGATCATCACGTACGCGGGCACGGTTGGCGGCATCGACACCACCAACAAGATTGTCAACGTCACTGTGGATGGTGCCAGTGCCCCAACGCCGTGCCTGCCACTTGCCCACATCGACTTTGTGGCGGGGCAACGGGTGGCCGTGATGAAGGCTGCCGGTACGTTCTATGTGGTCGGTACCATGGCGTTTAAACGCGTCGTGTCGTTGCCGCGCTACACGGGCACACACCCAACCGGCACGTCCCCCGGTGATATGTGGTACCGGGATGACCTTAACCTTGGATACATCAACCTCAATGGAACGCCAACTAGCCTCACGTAGGGGACGACATGGGAGCGATTACCACCACCACCTATGGCGAACCGCTCGGGTGGCCGAATCAGCAATACATCGACCGTGAGAACTATGACGGTGACCTATGGTTTGCCAAGCGTGTCAGTGACACTCAGGTTGACATCTTCAAGAGTTCCAACAACGGCGCGTCTTGGTCGGGTCCAATTGCGAGCTTCACGCGCGCCAACATGCAAGAGATCAGTGGCTTGTTCATGGACAGCAACGGCCACATCCACATGACGTACCGGACGTATGAGAGCACCCAAGACCGGATTTACTACCGGCGTCTTGCGGCAGGCAACACCACCTTTGACAGCGAACAACTCGTCACAAGCGCAAGCTCGGGTGCAGCGGGCAACGTTTACACGGGCATGGATATTGTCGCGTTTAAACTCGGCTCGACTTGGTACATCCACATGGCCGTTGGCACGCGTGGTGGTGGGCAGGGTGGCGTAACCATCTTTTCGGCCACCCACAATGGATCGACGTACACGAACCGCAACACGCTTATCTCGGGTACGCGCCAATGGCTGAACGGTCCGGATGGCATCGTTCACCCCACGATCATGTTTCAGCACACGGGGGACGCCAAGACCACCAACGGCTCACCCTCGTTGTACGTGGTGTGGGGTCGATCGACCATCTACACGGCGTTGTTCACGTGGGCATCCGGCCCGGTGTGGAACTCCCCAAACTGGAATGTGCCGAGCGCGGTTAGCTCGCTGTCACCCTCACAGGGCAGCAACAGTGCCACGTTCGATGCTCACGGCAACCGGTGGTTGGTCATCTGGCCGGTTGGTTCCGGGGGTAGCGCCGTGGTGCGCATCGGTGAGCGCTCGATTGACAACACCACGCAAACGCCGCGTGACTCGCCGGTTCACCCCACGGGAGCGGTTCGGCACGCTGCCATTTCGGTGTCATCGGCCACATCGAACATTCGGCTTGTTGCCATGGGCACGAGCACGGACAAGCTCTATTACATCGATTACAACCGTGATGCCGACACATGGGGTACATGGACGCTCGTGAGTGCAGCCGACATCATCGGTTCGGGTGTGCGCAACTACTCGCTACGGCGCGTCAACTTTGGCAACGGGCACTTTGACTTGGCGATTGCCACCGGTTCAAGCCCGTACAACCTCACGTCTACAAGCGACACGGCAGCGTCGGCACCCAAGCAACCGACCTTGAGCGCACCAAGCAACGGTGTTGCCCAAGACGTTAACGCCGCGCTCACGTTCTCATGGAACTTTGTCGATGACGACCCGTCCGACTTCCAAGACTCGTACGCGTTGCGTAGGCAGATCAACGGCGTAACAACGTATTGGAACAACGCCGCATCGACGTGGGACGCATCGGAAGTCTTCAACGCCACTGGCACCACGAGCAAGACGCTTGCTAGCGGTTGGGGTGCGGACAGCGATGCGAGTCACTTCTATGCCGTGCGCGTCAAGGATCAACAGGGCAACTCGTCACCCTACTCAACACAGGTTCGGGTCATCCCGAGTGTCAAGGACAACCCCGTAATCACCTCACCGACGGCGAGCCCAACCACGGCCACCATCTCACCAACATGGACGCTCACGCGCGGGCAAACGGCGTTCCGTGTGGTGCTCACACAAGCGGGTGTCACGGTGCGCGATACCGGGTGGGTGTCAAGCACCACGTGGGGTGTGAGCCTGCCGGACACTCTCCAAGCCGTGCCGTACGTGCTGAACGTGACCACGCGCAACGATGAGGGCTTGACTAGCAACACCACCACGCTTGCCTTCACTCCAAGCTACACACCCCCGCAAGCGGCAACGTTTACACGCACGGCCTTGAGTTCGTTGGGTGTCATCCGGAACACCATCATCAATCCCGATCCGTATGGTGCGGAAGCCGAGAACGTAACCAACACCATCTATCGGCGGGTCGTGGGTGACACGGGTCCGGGTGTGAAGGTGGCTACCGTGCCGGTATCGAGCCCGGTCAACCTCGTGTCACCGTTCCGGCGTTCCTTTGAAGAGACGGACTCTAACGCGTCATGGGGCACGGCCAACGGCTCTGTGAGCACTGCCGCCCGAATCACCACGGATGCCAAGAGCGGCATTGCGTCGTACGCGCAAACATCGGTCACCGGCTTTGCGGGTGTCAACTTTGGACCACTCAACCAATTCAGCGCGGCACCCGGTGACACCTTCTATCTTGAGTTTTGGTTCAAGGGCAGCGTCGGCCGAAACGTTCGGGGTGCTGTGGGGTGGCGTACGGCAGCCAACACAAGCAACGGCTCACCCTCGCAAGGCTCGCTCATGGTTGCCAACGGGTCGTGGCAGAAATACACCATGGTCTCAACGGCGGCACCGAACAACACGGCGTTTGCGTTCCCCTCGTTGGGACAATCGCCGGACAGTGTTGCGGCCGGTGAAAAGCTCAACGTCGATGATGTCATTTACTACAAGACCGGAAGCGTTGCAACGGCACGCATCTATGACGACTTCATGGCAGCATCCGGCGTCAACTATGAATACTCCATTGTCACCACTGCCATCAACGGCGCGGTCACACAAAGTGCGTGGTTTTCATGAGTCGCCGTAAGTGGCTACTTGTCACATTGATAGTTATTGTTGTGGCAGCGTGCGTCACAGTTGCCGCCATGCCACGCGACCCATCAACCGCCCGATCGGAGATACCCCCCCATGTTGCTCGGTGTCCATGAGCAGTATCAAGGCGAAAACGCCACCACACCCGTTGACACGTTGGGTCGCTACCCCAACACGATGATCACGCGTGAGTTCAAGGGTGGCATCGTCAAGCCTCAAAACCTTGTCAAGTCCCTTTTGAACTTGTGTCAAGACGTGTGGGACGCCGGGTTGGTCTGCAATGTCAGCTTCAAGCTGTCACCGGCTGAGGTATTTGACGGATCGTGGCAAATCTATGTGCAACAGATGTGCCGGTTCCTTGTGGACAACAACCGCACTGGCAAGACCGTGCTCACGTTCTGGCACGAGCCGGAAGACGACGCGCGTGACAGCTTCCCCAACGGGATGAAGAGCGGCAAGGGTGCAGCGTTTGCCAGTGGTGCCGAGTTCGTACGGTACTTCAACACCATCCACGATTGGTGCAAGGCCGTTTCCCCGAGCATCACCACGAGCCACGCCGCGTTGGGGTACGGGTACCGTCCCAAGGTTGGCGGCAAGGGTGACAAGAGCGCTTGGGTTGCCGACGCCGGGGCATGGTTGACCAAAGCCGATATTCACGCCATTGACATCTACAGTGGTCGATCATTCCCGCTGTCCATGACGCTCGACACGAGCGAAGCGTTTAAACGATGGAAGGTGGCGCACCCTGGCCGGTGGGGTGTCAGTGAGCGCGGTTGGACTGCCGGGCCGGACGCGTCGGCAGAGCGGGCAGCGTCCATCACCAACGAACTCGGGTGGCTCGCCGGTTTGCCCGATGGTGACAAGCCCGTGTTTTACACCGTGTGGCTCACGGAAGGTGTTGAGGGTGACCACAACCTCAAGCCCAACGATGCCATGACGCGTGCCATCAACGCCGGGTTTGAGGTTGCCCTTGCCGAACCGCCCGAGGAACCGTCAGAGCCACCGACAACGACGATGCAATGCCCGTTGTGCCACGGTTCCGGCACGGTCCCCATTGGCACGTACAACGTGACCACCACCGTATCGGCGGTTCGCTCATGAAACGTCTTCCGGCACGTCACCGGCAGCGCACCTTATATTCACGCGTGCCGTTGGGTGTCCGGGAGCAACCGGCGTGGATATTCATTGGTGTGATGTTCGTGTTGGTTGGTCTCGGGTACGTCACCGGCACGGCCAAGAGCATGTTGACGGAAGCCATCGGCACTGTAGGGCTTCACATTTGGGGAACGTCGCTTACGCTGTCCGGACTGTTACTCATCGTCGCAACGGTTCGTGCACGTCCCTCGCTTGAGAAGTTCGCCTTGCGCGTGCTATCGGCAAACATCTTTGCGTACGCGGGATGGTTGCTCACCGTCGTGCCGTGGAACCGCGCGGCAACCACTGTCATTTTGTCAAGTTCGTTGATCGTTCTGGCAGAGTTCCGGGTGATGCATCTACGTAACTTGATGAAGCGCACGGCCATCGTGCAATACGAACTCAACGAGCGTGACCGATGAATCAAACAATTATCGTGGCCATCATCACCGGCATCACTTCCATCTTGGGGGGTGGCGCGTTTGTTGGGTGGCTCAAGGACCGAAAGAAAGACAATGCAACCGCGCTACTTACCAATGTGGAAGCACTGCAAAAACAGGTGGTGCTACTCACATCGGTAACCGAGTACCTACGCAAAGAGAACACACAGCTTGCCATCGATCGTGACAACGAACAGGAACGGTCGCGCAAGCTACGTCAACGCTTGGGTGAGGTTGAGGAAGAACTCATGCAGGTTCGCACCACGGCCAACCAAGCACAAAGTCAAGTTGCCGCACTGTCCGAAAAGGTGCGTAAGCTTGTGGCAGGGGAGGAAAGTTAATGACAGACACCGAGACAATGCCAAGCCCGGACGACTTTGACGATTGGGATGACGTCGATTCCACCACCGTCAATCTCGGCCCGGAAACTTATCAGTACCCCGGTGACAACCTCGATGAGGAAACGGGGTGCGAGTGATGTACTTCTCTCAGAACGGTTACAGCGCGAAAGACGCCACCCTCATTGCGTCGTACACAGTGCCCGGCACCAACGTACGGGTGGCTCTGCGCAAGGGTGATGTGTCCGTGGTGCTCTTGTTCGTGGCGGAAGAGTTCCACCGGCACGTTGAGCCGTTGCGGCAGAAAGACACCGGTGGGTATAACCCCCGATCGATCATTGGTGGCCGATCACTCAGCAACCATGCGAGCGGAACCGCCATCGATGTTCGGTGGAATGACCACCCCATCGGCAAGCGGGGCACGTTCACGGCCACTCAGGTACGGGCCATTGACGACATCCTCACCTTCTGTGGTGGCGTTGTCCGATGGGGTGGCCGGTACAAGTCCAGAGTGGATGAAATGCATTTTGAGGTGGTGGGAACACCGTCTCAGGTTGCCAAGCTTGCCGACAAGATCCGGGCGTACCGGCTTGGTGGTGCCGTTGGCAAGGTCATCAAGAAGGGCATTCCGGCATACCCGGCTTATCCTGGCCACCCTCTCAAGCGGGGCAGCCGTGAGAAGGCCGTTGGCACCTTCCAAGCCAAGATGAAGGCTCGTGGGTGGCGACGCATGAGTGTTGACAACGTGTTCGGTCCGGTGACGGAAGACCTCGTTCGTCAATTCCAGAAAGAGAAAGGTCTCAAGGTTGACGGTGTTGTCGGCCCTAAGACATGGAAGGCCGTCTTTACGGCCAAGTAGCGAGGGATGTGAATATTTCCATGGCACGAACCGCGAAAGCATGGACGGCGTTCGTTCTGTCCGTCATCACCGGGCTTCAAGCCATCTACGTTGGCAACGTGTATCTCACGATTGCGGGCATGGTGGTCACTGCCGTCGGTGTGTACCTTGTCCCCAACACGCCGGATGTCACGGTCACCACCCACGATCGGCCGGTTGACCCGCTCGTTTAAACACCGACGCAGCAAAGCACCCCCGATCTGTCCACCACGGACGGAAAGGGGGTGCTCTGTTTAAACGCTACGCTTGCGGGTTGTCTCGGATCGGCCGACGGGGACCAATCCAACCGTCCGTGCTGACGATGCCCAACGGGGGGATGGCGTCGGCACTCAGGTTGTCCGGGGTGGCTTCCTCGCTCTGCCCGTTCTTGACGTTGGTGGCAAACGCTTCCCACCGTGCCTTGCGGACCGATGCGATGTGCTCAACCACATTGACGATGGCCACGGACACGATGAGGGCAACGAGGATGACCACCACGGCGGTTTGGTTACCGGTCATGCCAAACATCACTCACCCCCGACCTGTGACCACTCGGTCACGATGTGGTACGTGCCATCCTTGATCGCGCCGTTGTACTCGGCGTTGACCATCTCACGCCACGTCCGGCCATGGCGCGGGGCACGCTCACCCGTGGTGTACCACCGGCCGTTGGCAGCCTTGAACGCCACGAACGTGTACGTGGTGGCACCCTCATAGTCGTGGGTCCATGTCCAAGAGATGGTGGGCTCATCACCGGCCGGTTCACTGTCATCGATCGCGCGCAGTTCGGCGGCACGAGCCATGGCGTGTGCGGCGGCAGCCTCAAGGGCTTCCGGCGAATCGGAGTTCATGTCAATGCCTTCCGTGTTGGTGGTCATGGGTGCGTGGTAAAGCTTGCCGGGCAACGCAATGTGCACGTGGTTGGGTGCGTGCATCCGATCGAACCAACCCGCCTGCAATGCGTAGTTGACCCCGGTCTTGAGTGGCGAGCGTGCCGCATCAATCGCGCGGTTGCGCATCACCGTGTCTCGGTCCGGCACGTCTTGGAACCTCCCCGTTGTCTCGTTGTAATAGCCGAGATCAAACCACGGCTCATCCTCGAACCGTTGGAACCAAATTCGGTCCGGTTCCTCAGTCTTGACCTTGAGCTTGTACTTGAACCGAGACGAACTGACGTGCGTCAATCGGTAGTCATTTGCAAAGTCCACTTCGTCACGGAACTTGGCGTTGACCTCACGTCCGGCCAAGAGCACGATCTCACGAGCCGTGTTGCTGAGATCGACGTAAAACTGTGCGAGCATCTTGGATGCCGCGTGGCGCAAGTCTTTGTCAACCGCGCGGTCATGCCGTTGTTCCCA